>OLCR01000023.1_pt1 | contig 21261 bp, 19 predicted proteins | sample 1601901 | NCBI WGS metagenome assembly OLCR01 (sample SAMN02674597, study PRJEB24791) | human gut metagenome, SKBSTL013 | isolation source: stool | host: Homo sapiens | place: USA
CGGAGGAGCCCTCCGGCGTCTTTTTTGCGCAAACGGCACAATATATTATTCAATTGAGATAATATAGTAATACACAGGCTGGCCGCCGGGGAGCAGGGACACCTCCGCCTCCGGGCAGGCGTCCGCAAAGCGCTGCTCGGCCCGCTGGGCGTCCTCCTGGGTAACGCCGTCGCCATAGAACACGGTGATGAACTCCGCGCCCTTGTCCGCCGCCAGAGCCGCCAGCTGATCCAGCAGGGTCTCCAGCTTCTGGTCCGTGCCGAACAGCTTCCCGTCCGTCAGGGCCAGATAGTCCCCGGCGCTGATGGCGAAGCCGTCGAAATCGGAGTTCCGGGCGGCATAGGTCACCTGGGCGGTGACCACGTTCTCCGCCGCCTCCGTCATGGCCGCCAGGATCACCTGGGGATCGGCCTCCTCCGGGTCCACCGCCATCATGGCGGAGATCCCCTGGGGCACGGTGGCGGTGGGCACCACGATGACCTCTTTTTCCGTCAGGCCCACGCACTGCTGGGCGGCCATGATGATGTTCTTGTTGTTGGGCAGCACGAACACCACCTGGCTGGGGGTGCGGTTCACCTCCTGCAAAATGGCCTGGGTGGAGGGGTTCATGGTCTGGCCGCCGGACACGATGCGGTCCACGCCCAGATCCCGGAAGGTGGCGGCCAGGCCGTCACCGGCGCACACCGCCAGGAAGCCGTAGCGCTTCTCCGGGGCGGCCACGCCGCCCTCCATGGCCTCCAGCTCCTCCTCCACGGCGTCCAGATCGTCGGTGCTCTGGGCCTGCTTGCCGGCCGCCAGCTCCTCCGCCTGGGTGCGCATATTCTCGATCTTGGCCAGCTCCAGGGTGCCGTATTTGGCGGCCTCCGTCAGGGCCTGGCCGGGGATATCCGTGTGCACATGGACCTTGAAGGCCTCGTCGTCCTCGCCGATGACCAGGCTGTCGCCGATGCCGTCCAGATACGCCCGGAAGGGCTCGATGGACACGCCCTCCTTCTTGCGCACGATGAACACCGTGTCATAGGTAAAGGTGATGTCCTCCAGGCTCAGGGCGCCGAAATCCGCCTTATCCTGGGCCTTTTCGTCCTCCTCCACCTGGGGCAGCTCCTCGCCCCGCAGGGCCCGCAGCATGCCGTCCAGGATGATGATGTAGCCCTTGCCTCCGGCGTCCACCACACCGGCCTTTTTCAGCACCGGGTTCATGTCGATGGTCTGGGCCAGGGTCTCCTGCCCGGCCAGAATGGCCTGCTCCAGCACGTATTCGGCGCTGGGATTCTCCTGGGCGGCCTGGGCGGCCCGGGCGGCGGCCAGCCGGGACACGGTCAGCACCGTTCCCTCGGCGGGCTTCATCACCGCGCCATAGGCGGTGGCCACGCCCTCGCCCATGGCGGCGGCCAGGGCCGGGCCGTCCATCTCCACCAGGCCCTTGGCGGACTTGGAAATGCCCCGGAACAGCAGGGACAAAATCACACCGGAGTTCCCCCGGGCGCCCCGCAGCAGAGCCCCTGCGGTGATCTTTGCCGCCTCGCCGACGGTGGCGGGCTCGGACTTTTTCAGCTCGTTGACGGCGGTCTGGATGGTCAGGCTCATGTTGGTGCCGGTGTCGCCGTCGGGCACCGGAAACACGTTCAGATCGTTGATGGCCTGCTTCTGCTGGGCGACACAGGCAGCGCCGAAGGCGATCATCTGCTTGAAGGCGCTGCCGCTGATTCTATCTGTCATCTCTTTGTTACTCCTTTGGCCGGGTGCTTACACGGTAACGGAGTCCACGCACACATTGACCTCGCGGACCTCCACCCCGGTATTCTTGGTGACCACATACTTGACCTCGCTCATGATGGAGCGGCAGACCGTGGCAATGTTGACGCCGTTTTCCACAACGATGTGCAGCTCGATGGAAACGGTGCCGTCCTCGTTATAAGTGACCTTCACGCCCTTGCTCATGGCTTCCCGCCGCAGCAGGTGCACCAGGCCGTCTTCAGACGTGTGCTCTTCCGATCTCTTGACGCCGAAGCAGTTGGTGGCTGCCGCGCCGGTGATGGTGGTGAATACCGCGCTGCTGATGGTGATCTCGCCCTGACCGGTTTGAACCTTAATCATAGCTAACTTCCTTTCTATAGACTGCCGCCGGAGGGCGGCATAAGCACAATAATATAGGGTATTATATACTATTTGTCCGGCAATAACAAGAAGAATATTTTAAACAAATCTGCCGATTTCCGTAACATTTTCTTAACATTTGACCAAACAAAGACCATTCCGCCCTGAAAATACGCCCTCTGTGCTATTTCCCGACACTTTTTCGTCCGCCGCCCGGCTACAATAGGGGGCAAAGGAGGGCTTGTCCATGAAACTTCTGCCACTGCCCCGGGAGAAACGGCGGCTGCTTGAACCCCTGGGCCGGGCGGCCCTGACCTGCCTGCTGACGGCCGGCTCCTTCGGGGGCCTGTGCGCCCCGCTGCCTCTGGCCATCACGGCGGCGGCCGGGCCGGGACTGCCGGGCCTGTGCTGCGTCCTGGGCTGCGGACTGGGGGCGTTTCTGTTTCTGCCGTTTCAGGCGGGCCTACGGCAGCTGGCGGCGGCCATTCTGATCTTTTCCGGCAGCATCGCCTTTTTCGACACGAAATTTTTCCCCCGGCGGTTTTTCCGGCCGGGTCTTGCGGCGGCGCTGCTGCTTCTGGTGCAGTCGGCGTATCTCATCGCCCGGCCCATCCGGCTGTGGGCCCTGTGCGTGTTCTGCATGGGCCTCACCGCCGCGGTCACGGACCTGCTGCTGCGCCGCCGGGACCGGCTGCCCCTGCTGCTGGCGGCGGGGCTGTGCCTTTCGGCGGGGGCTTTCCGAATCGTCGGAATATCGGTTGGAATGTGTCTGACGTGCGCTTTTCTGATGCGCAGCGTCCGGCAGATGGAACCGGCCCGGGGGGCTGCCTGGGGGGCCGCCATGGGGCTGTGCCTGGGTCTGCTGGGGGATGAGCCGGACCTGGCGCCTATGGCGGTGCTGGGCCTTTCCTGCGCCGCTTTGTCCCGGGTGCGTTCCGCCCCTGCCCCGGTGTGTATCGGGACATTCTGGGCCATTGGCGGGGGCTGTACTCTGCTGTTCGGGACGGAAGAGCCGCTTTATCGGATGATTGAGCTGTTTTCGGGCGGAATTTTGTCCCTGCTGCCGCTGCCCCGGCTGAGCCTGCCGCCGGAGAAAAAACGGGCCCAGCCGGAAAAGCCGCCCCGGCCGGACCGCCTGGCCAAGCCCGCCGCCGCCCTGCGGGACCTGTACGACAGCTTCTTCCGGGGCACCGCTCCGGAGAAGCCGGAGAATCCATCGGTGGTATTTGACCGGGCGGCGGAGCAGGTGTGCCGCCGGTGCATCCTGCGGGATACCTGCTGGCGGCAGAATTACAGCGCCACCTACAACGCCTTCAACGACGCCTGCCCCCGGCTTTTGCAGCGGGGAGAGGCCCAGGCCGGGGATTTTCCCCTGTATTTCACCTCCCGGTGCGTCCATTTGTCGGATTTTGTGGGGGCGGTGAACGTGGAGCTGCGGTCCTATCTGCTGCGGCAGCAGTACCACCGGCGGCTGTCGGAGGTCCGGGACCAGGCCCGGGAGCAATATGCCCAGCTGGGGGATATGCTGGCCTCCGCCGGTCCGGCGGTGCCTGCCGGTGCCCAGGCCATGGGCTATGGGGTGGCCTCCTCCCTGCGGCCCCGGCAGGGCCAGAGCGTCTGCGGCGACCAGCTGGATTCCTTCGAGGTGGGAGACACCGTGTATCTGCTGCTGTCCGACGGCATGGGCAGCGGCGAGGCCGCCCACCGGGAGGCGGCCATGACCGTCCGGCTGCTGCGGCAGTTCCTGGAGGCGGGCATCGAGCCGGGCCCGGCTCTGAAAACCCTGAACACCGCCCTGTCCCTGCGGGGAGAGAGCGGCGGAGGCTTCACCACCATTGACCTGCTGGCCCTGCAGCGGGCCAGCGGACAGGCCGCCCTCTATAAGTACGGGGCCGCTCCGTCCTATCTCAAGCGCAGCGGCAGCGTCAGCCGCTATACCGGCCAGTCCCTGCCCGCCGGACTGCAGGCCGTCCGGGAGGCCCCGGAGTGCACCCGCTTGCAGCTGACCGCCGGGAGCTTCTTCGTGATGGTCTCCGACGGCATCGCCGACGCCGGAAACGACGAGTGGCTGCAAAATCTGCTGGCCGGGTGGAGCGGCCGGGACGCCAACGCCCTGGTGTCGCTGATCCTGGCGGAATCCCGGGGCCGCAAGGGGCTGGAGGACGACTGCGCCGTGCTGGTGCTGCACCTGTCCTCCGGCGAAAAAAAGCCGGTGTAAGGGGGTATATTCCCCTATGCGGCGGGCATACTGAACCTGTCAAACGAAATCGCAACAGAGGAGGGCATAACTCTTGGTAAAAGGACTTTCCCGCCGGGTCATCGTGGTGGATTCCCCAGACCCGCATATTTTTGAACAGGCCATTTTCATTGTGCGCAACGACGCAGCCGTGGGCAGCGGAGGGGTCACCTCCCAGCAGGTGGTGGACCAGGCCATCCGCATTGCCAAGGATTATGCCCGGACCCACGGCGCACCGCCCCGGCGGCGGCTGCGTATGTCCCCGTGGCTGGCGGCCCTGTTGGGGGGCGCGGCCATCGGCGCGGTGTGGCTGCTGGCCATGCTGCTGTAATACCGCTTTTTTCTTACCATTTTTCTCCTCACTTGAGGGCGGACAGGCCATCTGTCCGCCCTCCCTTTTTGCGCGGGTGGCTGGCGGCGGGACGGTGGGCAGTCATGGGCCCCGCCCTACGAGTGTTCTATCGGCAGGCGTTTCGTCCGGCCCGCTGCCCTCAGCGGACCGCAAAAAAAGGCGGACAGAGTCGTCCGCCCTACGGTAGGACAACGGGGAATTGCCGATAAACGGCGGCGGGGCCTGTGTGCCCCGCCGCCGTTTTTATGCGCTTGTCACATCACCGCCGCCAGGGCGTTGGCCAGGGCGGCATAGTCCGCCAGGCTCAGCCGCTCTCCCCGGACGTTTTCCGGCAGGCCGCAGCCGGTAACGATAGCCGCCAGCTGGTCCTTGGGCAGGGGGAACCCGGTTTGCAGACTGTTCACCAGGGTCTTGCGCCGCAGGGCGAACCCCGCCCGCACCGTCCGCCACAGCATGGCCTCGCTGCACACCTGCACCGGCGGCTCCCGCCGCGCCGGGCAGTGGATCACGGCGGAGGTCACCTTGGGGGCCGGCAGGAAGCAGGTGTTGGGCACCTCGAACACCAGCTCCGGCGCGGTGTAATACTGCATCAGCAGGGAGAAGGCCCCATAGTCCGCCGTCCCCGGGGCGGCGCAGATCCGCTGGGCCACCTCCTTCTGGATCAGCACCGTCACGGAGTCGAAGCACCGGCTTTCCACTACCCGGGTCAGCAGGGGGGTGGTGATGTTATAGGGCAGGTTGGCGCACAGGATAGGCCGCAGGCCCCCGAAGTGCTCCCCCACCAGGGCCGCCAGGTCCTGCTGCATCACGTCCCCCTGCACCAGGGTGAAATTTTCGCACCCGGCCATGGTCTCCTCCAGCACCGGCCACAGGCGGCGGTCCAGCTCCACGGACACCACCTTCCCGGCCCGCCGGGCCAGCTCCCGGGTCAGGGGGCCGATGCCCGGGCCGATCTCCAGCACCCCAGTGTGCTCGTCCGCGCCGCTGGCGGCGGCAATGTCCCGGGGCACCCACCCTTCAATGAGAAAGTTCTGACCCATGGCCTTGGAAAAGTGAAAGCCGTGGCGCTGCAGAAGCGCCTGAATGTCATTGCGATTGCAAAGGTCCATATTGCTCTCCTATCTGACAACAAATCGTAATATTTGCCCGGATTATTCCAAAGCGTTATCGTCCTCCGGGCCGGGCCGGTACTCCAGCAGGTCCCCGGGCTGGCAGTCCAGGGCCCGGCAGAGCTTGTTCAGGGTGTCCACCCGGACGGCCCGGGCCTTGCCGGTTTTCAGGATGGACAGGTTGGCCATGGTGATCCCCACCCGGTGGGAAAGCTCCGTCAGGCTCATTTTCCGCCGGGCCAGCATCACGTCGATGTTGAAAACGATCATGTCCCCACCTCCTTAAATGGTCAGGTCGTTGTCCTCCCGCAGGGCGGCGGCATCCGCCACCAGCCGGGACAGGACATACAGCACGATCCCCGCCGCCAGGCAGCAGAAGGTCACCAGCGGCGTAATCAGGAGGGTCAGAGGTGCACTGCCCGCGCCCAGATAGGCCACAATGAGCATTCCCGCCGGGAATATCACCGCGTCGGCAAAGGCCAGGCGGCTGACGGTACGCAGGTCACGGGCATTTTTCCCAGTGAAGGCCATACCCTTTACAGCAATGCTGCCGCAGACTCTCCACGCCGGGACCAGGGCCCAGAAGATCGGCACGGCAAACGCCCACGCCCAGACAAGACACGGCCAATAGGCCCAGGCAAACTCCGGCGCGGCCCGGACCGTGTCCGTCCCGTAAAACGGAAGAAACAGGAAGAAGAACACCGCCAGCAGCGCCCCCGCCGCCAGCAGGACGGCCCGCAGCAGGGCCGACATGGTTTTGGTTTTCATATGCGTCTCTCCTTTCGCTTGCTGGGGTCAGGATACCATAGTTTATCTCGCGTGTCAAGCATTATTTATCGAAACTCGAATAATAATTTCTGTTTGTATGAGTTTTGCAATTTCCTGTTGCATTTTGGCGGCGGCGGGTATATACTATCCACAGAGAACAACCGAATAGCTGTCTTCGGGGCGGGGCGAAATTCCCCACCGGCAGTGATAGTCTGCGAGCGGCCGCGGCCGCAGGAACCGGCGCAATTCCGGTACCGACAGTATAGTCTGGATGAGAGAAGGCGTGTACGGCATTGTCACAATGCTCTTTTTTGATGCGTGCACCTTGGAAGGCAAGTCTTTCCGGGTGTTTTACTTTTATCAAAAGGAGCGTTTTTTCTTATGACGCAAGCAAGCAAACGAACCCATCGCCTGGCGGTAGCCGCCATGCTCAGCGCCGTGGCCGCGGTGCTGCAATTCGTGGAGTTTTCCATTCCCCTGATCCCCAGCTTTGTGAAGCTGGACTTCTCCGACCTGCCCGCCCTGCTGGGGACCTTCTCCCTGGGCCCGGTATACGGCGTGGTGATCCAGCTGGTGAAGAACCTGCTGCACCTGCCCTTCGGCTCCAGCGCCGGAGTGGGCGAGCTCAGCAACTTCATTCTGGGGGCCGTGTTCGTGCTGTGCGCCGGTCTGGTGTACCGCAAGCACAAGAGCCGTAAGGGCGCCCTGATCGGGGCGATGCTGGGTGCGGTTCTGATGGCTGTGGTCAGCGTCCCCTCCAACTACTTCTTCGTGTATCCGGCATATGTCAAGGTGTACGGGATGCCCCTGGAGGCCATCATCGGTGCCTACCAGGCCATTCTGGGTACCATTGCGGAGTTCCCCTCCTCCAACGCTCTGCTCAACTGCCTGCTGGTGTTCAACGTGCCCTTCACCTTCTGCAAGGGCCTGCTGGACGTGGGCCTGTGCTTCCTGATCTACAAGCCTCTGTCCCCCCTGCTGCATAAATAAACGAAAAATGATGGCTGTGCCCGAGAGGGCACAGCCGGTTTTTTTCTTTTATCTTACCAGCAGTTCAATGGCATACAGCACCATAAAGTGGATGGGATAGATCAGGTAATACCCCCACTGGTACCACTTGCTCTTGCGGCCCCGCTGGCCGTTATACAGCAGCAGCAGCTCCAGGTACTTTCTGCGGCTGTGGGTGTGATAATACCCCTCGGCGATGAAAAAGCACATAATGGGCGCGGTGATCATGCCGAAGCAGAACAGGGGATCGTACCAGGGATTGGTGGTGGGGATGAAGAAAATCGTCACATGCTGGCAGATCATGGCCACCGCAGCCAGCAGCTTCAATGTGTTGGAGTTCAGTCCGGCCTTCCGGGTCACGGGGATACCCTCTTTCCTCTTGAATATTTATGCGGGTATCTTAACACATGAACCTGGGTTTAAGTCAAGAGGAAAATGACAAAAAATTACAAAAAATTACAATCCGGTTACAATTTTGTAAAAATGTAAAAAAAACAGAGGGAGACAGCCGGTTTGGCTGTCTCCCCTGCGAATTTAATTGGCTTTATTGTCCGGCGGCCTTCTGTGCGAAGCGGTTATCCACCAGTTCGTCGAAGTCCACCCACTGGTCCGGGGTCAGCTCCCCGGCCTGGGTCATGACCGTCTCCAGCCGCTCCAGGGCCTGCTGCTCCATCACCGGGGTGCGGTTCCAGGCGTCGATCTCCCGGTGCCGGGCGCATACCCGCTCCAGAACGTCCAGGTCCGTGTCCGGGAACTGGTCACAGATGGCCTCGGCCACCTGGCGGTCCGTGTGCTCCGCCACCCACTGCTGGGCCAGGGCCATGGCGTTGACGAAGCCCTGGACCGTCTCCGGATTCGCCTCCACATAGCTGCGGTTGGCAAAATACGCGGTATACGGGATCTCGCCGCTTTCCTGGCCGATGGAGCACAGGATATACCCCTTCCCCGCCTGCTCCACCTCGGTGGCGGTGGGCTCAAACAGGGTCACGTAGTCCCCGTTGCCGCCGGTAAAGGCCCCGGCCATCATGTTGAACTGCACCGAGGTGTCCACCACCGCGTCCCGCTGGGGCTCGATGCCCCGCTGCCGCAGCACATATTCCAGGGTCATCTCCGGCACGCCGCCGGCCCGGCCCCCGATGATGGTCCGGCCCCGGACGTCCTCCCAGGAGAAGGGCCCCGGCTCCCGGCCCACCAGGAAGGAGCCGTCCCGCTTGGTCAGCTGGGCAAAGATCACGGGATGGTCCTCCTTGCCCTGGTTCATCACATAGATGGCGGCCTCCGGGCCTGCCAGGCCCATGTCCGCCTGACCGGACACCACGGCGGTCATGACCTTGTCGGCGCCGCCGCCGTTGGTCAGCTCCACCTCCAGCCCCTCCTGGCGGAAGAAGCCCTGGCTCATGGCCACATACTGCGGCGCGTAGAACACCGAGTGGGTGACCTCGCTCAGGCGCACCCGGGTCAGCTGTTTTTCCCCGGCGCAGCCCGGCAGGACCAGCAGCGCCGCCAGACAAAGACACAGTACGATACAGATTTTTTTCATGCTTTGACCCCCCAATAATGCTGCAGCAGCTTCTCGGCCCACAGCACCAGCCGGTACATCACCACCGCCGCGGCCGCCAGGATCACCACGCTGGCCATGACCAGGTCCATGTTGAACACCTGGGACCCGTAGACGATGAGATAGCCCAGGCCCGCCCGGGACACGAGAAATTCCCCCATGATCACCCCCACCCACGACAGGCCCACGTTGACCTTCAGGGTGTTGAACAGGGTGGGAAAGCTGGCGGGAAACACCAGCATCCACAGAATCTGACCTCTTGTGGCCCCCAGGGACCGCATCAGCCGCAGCTTTTCGCTGTCGGTCCCCAGGAAGCCCTGATACATACTGAGGATGGTGACGATCAGGGAGATGGCCAGGGTCATCACGATGATGGACCCCATCCCCGCCCCCATCCAGACGATAAAGATCGGCCCCAGGGCCGTTTTCGGCAGGGCGTTCAGCACCACCAGATAGGGGCTGAGCACCCGGGCCACCCCCTCCCGCCACCACATACAGATGGCGATGGCGGTGCCCAGCAGGGTCCCGGCCAGGAAGCCCACCACGGTCTCCAGGCACGACACCCCCACGTGCCGCAGCAGCTCTCCGCCCCGGCATAGGCCCACCAGCGTCCCCCACATGCGGCTGGGGCTGCTGATGAGAAAGCCGTCGCTGAGCCCCACCGCCGTGGTCAGCTGCCACAGTCCCAGCAGGGCCGCCAGCAGTCCCGCCTGCCACAGCCGCACCCGGCGGCGGCTTCTCTGCCGCTGCCGCAGCCACTCCTGCCGCCGGGGGGATGGTTTATCCGTCATGCAGCTCCAGCTCCTTCCAGATGGCATTGAAAAACGTGTGAAATTCCGGGGTGTCCCGCCGCTCCATAGGCGGCAGGCCCCGCAGCGGTCCCATGTCGTGAACGGCCTTTATCCCGGCGGGCCGCCGGGTCAGCACCGCCACCCGGTCCGACATGCTGATGGCCTCGCTGATGTCGTGGGTCACCAGCAGGGCGGTTTTCCCCTCCTGCCGGATGATGCGGTAAATATCCGCCGAAACCGACAGCCGGGTCTGATAGTCCAGGGCGGAGAACGGCTCATCCAGCAGCAGGATCCGGGGATCCGCCGCCAGGGTGCGGATCAGGGCGCAGCGCTGGCGCATACCGCCGGACAGCTGCCCCGGCCGCTTATCCCGGAAGGCCCACAGGCCGTAGCGCTCCAGCAGGCTCCGGACCCGGGCCTGGTTTTCCGGCGTATTCTCCCCCCGGACGGCCAGAGCCAGGGTCACATTGTCCCAGATGCTCCGCCAGGGGAACAGCTGGTCCTGCTGGGGCATGAAGCCCACCTTGGGCGAGGGGCCCCGCAGGGTCTCGCCGTCCACGGTGACCTCCCCGCCGGTCAGGGTCTCCAGCCCCGCCAGGACGGACAGCAGCGTGGATTTGCCGCAGCCGGAGGGGCCCACGATGCTGCAGAACTCCCCCTCCTCCACGTCCAGGGACACGTCCCGCAGGGCCTCCACCTCCCCGTCCGGTGCCTGGTACACAAAGGCGGCGTGCAGGAGATGTATCATCATTTCCGTGTGTTCCTCCTCTGATACTGATTCCTGATTCAAAAACGGAATCAGGAGTCCCGTGCGCTGGGCGCACACTGTGACGTCTCATACAAAACCTGACGCACCTTCGGTGCTATAAAAAGCTTTTCAAGCTTTTTAACAGGTTTTGGTATCATACTTCGGCGCTGTTAAAAACTTTTTAACAGGTTCCGGTATGATACGAAGCGGAGAGCGGAAAACTCCCTCTCCGCCATCATCCTATGCACTCCCCCGCCCCGTGGTTCCCGGCAGACGCAGCGGGGTAGGGCGCGTAATACGGCATTTTTTCATGGGCGGTTGTCCGCAGGCGGGCAACGGACGGCGGTTTTTCCGGGGGAATGCAGGAGGTGGTTCATTATGGCCAAGAAAAAACACATTCCCCTGTTCGATGACCAGCTGGAAATGCTGGAGCTGCTGACGGACCAGGAGGTGGGCCAGGCAGTGCTGGCCGCCATGCGCTTTATGCGCAGCGGCACGGAAACCGATCTCACCGGCGGCGCCGGGGTGGTCTATCAGGTGCTCCGCGCCCAGTTCATCCGGAACCAGAACGACGCCGCCGTCGGGAAAAAGGGCGGGCGTCCCCGGAAAAGCCCCGCCGAAACCCCGGTTTCGGAAGCCGAAACCACTGAACGGAACGAAACGGAACCGGACGGAACCGGACAGGACGGAACAGAACCGGACGAGACGGAATCGGACCGGACGGGAGGTGGAGACGGCAGCGCCGGAGGGCGCTTTGTCCCACCCACCCTGGATGAAGTGCGGGCTTATGTTTTGCAGAGACGCTCGCCGGTGGAGCCCCAGGCCTTCATCGACTTTTACCAGGCCCGGGGCTGGATGGTGGGAAAGGCCCCCATGCGGGACTGGAAGGCCGCCTGCCGCAGTGCGGAGTCCTGGGAGCGCTGGAGCAGGCCCCCGGCCCAGACCCAGGTCACCAACCCCGACCGCATGACCAAATACGTGGATTGGTGATGGGCAGGCCGCAAGAACGGGATGTTTTCCCGGCAACCGTCCGTAGGAGCCGGGTTCTACCCGGCCCAAAAGCACCGGGCCATTGGGCGGGGCCGCCGAAACGCCGCCTGTAGGGCCCGGGGATCGCCCCATTTCCGCCACCGTTGCCCCGATTCCGGCAACCGGATGGGCACCACTCCCCTTTTGTCCCGGTACAGGTGAAAGGAGGAGATCAACATGCGATTTCCCAGAATTTATGAGGAGGACGGCTGCTGTACCGCGGCCGTCTGCGACCTGTGCGGCGGCGAGATTTATCAGGGCCAGTCCTACTACCGCATCAACGGCCGCACCGTCTGCCGGGACTGCCTGGCGGACTACGCCGAGAGCTACTTCGCCGACTGTCTGTGCGGAGAGGAGGCGGCCCCATGGTGAGACGGGAGGACATCCCCTGGGAGGAGCTGCAGAGGCTCAACGCCCAGGGCTGGAGCTATCGCCGCCTGGCGGAAAAATACGGCGTCTCCTCCTCGGCCATCGGCCGCCGGGCGGTGCTGGAGGGCTGGCACGGCACCAACGACCAGCGGGCCAATGCCCGGCTGCGGAATCTGGCGGCCCGGCTGCGCCGCCAGGCGGAGCGGCGGCTGGCGGAGGACCTGGACACCCGGGAGATCAAGGAGCTTACCGCCGTTCTGCGGGAGCTGATGAACCTTCAGCAGACCCTGGAGGGGCAGCAGCCCGGCGGCGTGGTCCGGGTGGAGCTGGCGGAGGAAACGGAGGACTGGAGCCTGTGACGGAAAAAATTCTCACCATGGACCGGCCCAACCCCCGGCAGCAGGAGTTTCTGCGGTGCCGGAAGAAGTATGTGGCCTTCGGCGGGGCCAGGGGCGGCGGCAAAAGCTGGGCCGTGCGCGCCAAGGCCAAACTGCTGGCCCTGCGCTATCCGGGGATCCGTCTGCTGCTGGTGCGCCGGACCTATCAGGAGCTGGAAGCCAACCACATCCGCTTTCTGCGGCAGGAGCTGGCCGGTCTCGCGGAATACCGGGCCACCGCCCGGCAGTTCGTTTTCCCCAATGGCAGCGTCCTGGACTTCGGCTACTGCGCCGCCGACGGCGATATGGACCGCTATCAGGGGGCGGAATACGACGTGATCTTCCTGGACGAGGCCACCCAGCTGAAGGAGGAGTGGCTGCGGCAGTTTGCCGCCTGCCTGCGGGGCGTCAACGAATTTCCCAAGCGGCTGTACTACACCTGCAACCCCGGCGGGCCGGGGCACAGCTATATCAAGCGCCTGTTCATCGACCGGCGGTTCCAGGCGGGGGAAAACCCCGATGACTATGTGTTCATCCCCGCCAAGGTCACCGACAACCGGGCCCTGCTGAAAAAGCAGCCGGACTATCTGCGCCAGCTGGAGGCCCTGCCCCGGCGGCTGCGGGACGCCTGGCTGGAGGGCAAGTGGGACGTGTTCCAGGGGCAGGTGTTCCAGGAATTTACCAACGACCCCGCCCACTATCAGGACCGGCGGTTCACCCATGTCATCGCCCCCTTCGACATCCCCCGGGAGTGGCCCGTCTACCGCAGCTATGACTTCGGCTATGCCAAGCCCTTCTCCTGCGGCTGGTGGGCGGTGGACTATGACGGGGTGATCTATCGGATTTTAGAGCTGTACGGCTGCACCGGGGAGCCGGATGTGGGCGTCCGGTGGACGCCGGAGCGGCAGTTCGCGGAGATCCGCCGGATAGAGGACACCCACCCCTGGCTGAAGGGCCGGGAAATCCAGGGGGTGGCGGACCCGGCCATCTGGGACACCAGCCGGGGCGAGAGCATCTATGAGACGGCCCTGCGGCACCGGGTGTTCTTCACCCGGGGGGACAACCGCCGGATCCCCGGGTGGATGCAGCTGCACTACCGCATGAGCTTCGATGAGCAGGGGTATCCCATGCTGTATGTGTTCTCCGGGTGCCGGGCGTTTATCCGGACAATTCCGGAGCTTCTGTTCGACCAGACGGACGCGGAGGACGTGGACACCCGGCAGGAGGACCATGTGGCCGACGAGAGCCGGTATTTCTGCATGTCCCGGCCTATCCCGCCCCAGAAGCGGGACACCGGGCTTCCTCTGCGGGATGACCCGCTGAACATGCGGACGGGGACATGAGAAGGCCCGCGGACGGCAGCCAAAGCTGCCGCCCACGGGCTATTTTTGTGCAGTATCCAGCCCGGCAAGCGCCTCGCAGCGTTTGCCGCCCGCAGGCGGCAAATCAAGTGCAATCCGTTTTTTGCGGCGGCGTGTACGTCGCAAAAAACACTTCTCGGTCTGCAAGTGTGGAATTTGTTCGCTTTCAGCGAACAAATTATGCGCGCGGCAGACTGCAAGCCTTTTGTCAAAAAAGGGCTTCGCCCTTTTTTGACAAGCTGATTACATTCTGGCGGCGTAGTAGTTCATCAGGCAGCCGTCCAGGATGATCTCCTTCTCATCCTGGGTCAGGCCCCGGACGTGGAGCAGCAGGTCATGGGTGCTGCCGTCGCGGCAGATGACCTGGGCGGGGATGTCCTCTGCGCCGTTTTCGATGGCGGCCCGGATGCCGGGCACGAACACGCAGTCGCCGGGCTGATAATCGAAGGGCGTGCCCTGGTCGATGGTGAAGGGCAGGATGCCCCAGTTGATGCAGTTGCTGCGATAGCGCTTGGTGGCGTATTCATAGCAGATGTTGGCGAAGCCGCCCAGGACCTTCTGGCAGGAGGCGGCCTGCTCCCGGGCGGAGCCGTCGCCGGGCTTGTTGGCAAACACGCAGGAGCCGAACTGGGTGTTCTTGGCCAGTGCCTGGGCGTCGCCAACCCGGCCCAGAACCTCCAGCAGACCGGCGGGGACGTCGCCCTGGCGGCGCTGGGCCTCCCGGGTGGCCACGTCCTTGGCCCGGGGGACATACTCCGGCACCCGGCGGGACAGGGTAAACTCCGCCAGACGCAGGGGGTTGGAGCGATAGGAGGAGGTCTCGCCGGAGGGGATCAGCTCGTCGGTGGTGGTAACGGGATCATGGATCACGGCGGCCAGCTCCACCAGCAGGTTCTCGGTGAGATTGTACATCTTGGGCCAGTCGGTGATGTTGGGGCCCATCACCAGCTCCACGCTGGGATCGGCCTTGCCGAAGCCGTAGTACAGGCGGTTGTCATACACTTCCTTGTCGAAGTGATACTCGTGGTGAACGGGGGTATAGTCCACATCGGTGGCGGCGGTGATGCGACCGCCGTTGGCGGCGGTGGCGGCGATGGAGCGGGCGTCCATCAGGCACACGGCGGCGAACTGTCCCTCGCCGGGCTTGGAGCCCTCGCGGTTGGGGAAGTTGCGGGTGGTGTGCCGCAGGGACAGACCGTTGTTGGCGGGCACGTCCCCTGCGCCGAAGCAGGGACCGCAGAAGCTGGGTTTGATGATGGCGCCGGAGGCCAGCAGGTCGGCGGTGGAGCCCACCTTCATCAGCTCCAGGGACACGGGCACGGAGGTGGGGTACACGTCGAAGCTGAAGGCACCGGAGCCGGTATAGTGGCCGCGGACGATATCCGCCGCCTCGGTGATGTTGTCAAACAGACCGCCGGAGCAGCCGGCGATGACGCCCTGGTCGGCCCAGACGGCGCCGTCGTGGATCTTGCCGGTGAGCTGGGGGTTGGCCTTGGGGAAGCGGCGCTTGGCGTCGGCCTCCACCTTGGCCAGCAGCTCCTGGGCATTTTCCAGGAACTCGTGGATGGTCCAGGCGTTGGAGGGGTGGAAGGGCAGGGCGATCATGGACTCCATCCTGCTCAGGTCGATGGTGATCATCTTATCATAATAGGCGTCCTGGCCCGGGTGCAGGGGCTTGTAGTCCTCGGGCCGCTTGTGGGCCTCGTAGAAGCCCCGGGTGACCTCGTCGGTCTCCCAGATGGAGGACAGACACGTGGTCTCCGTGGTCATCACGTCGATGCCATTGCGGAAGTCGATGGGCAGGCTCTTGATGCCGGGGCCTGCAAACTCCAGAACGCAGTTGTTCACAAAGCCGCTTTCAAAGGTGGCCTTCACCAGGGCGATGGCCACGTCGTGGGGGCCAATGCCCTGCCGGGGCTTGCCGGTGAGATACACCAGCACCACCTTGGGCATGGGGGTGTCCCAGGTGTTCTTCAGCAGCTGCTTGGCCAGCTCCGGGCCGCCCTCGCCCACGGCCATGGTGCCCAGGGCGCCATAGCGGGTGTGGGAGTCGGAGCCCAGGATCATGGAGCCGCACTTGGCCATCTGCTCCCGGGCGTAGGAGTGGATCACGCTCTGGTTGGCGGGGACGTAGATGCCGCCGTACTTCTTGGCGGCGGACAGGCCGAACATATGGTCGTCCTCGTTGATGGTGCCGCCCACGGCGCACAGGCTGTTGTGACAGTTGGTCAGGGCATAGGGAATGGGGAATTCCTTCATGCCGGAGGCCCGTGCCTGCTGGATGATGCCCACATAGGTGATGTCGTGGGACACCATGGCGTCAAACCGGATGCGCAGCTGCATGGGATCCGGGGACTCGTTGTGGGCCTGCAGGATCTGCCAGGCCATGGTCCGGCGGCGGGCTTCCTCCTGGGCCGTGGCCGCAGTTTCCTGGGGAACGCCGTTTACCAGGTACATGCCGTGGTCGGTGAGCTGGATCATAATGGATATACCTCCTACACATTTCCTCTGCGGCGGGCGCAGAGTCCTTCTTTTTCTGGTCCATGTTAAATGTAGCACACCCGCCCGGGGTTGTGAATCGGTTTTCCGCAAAAATCCCGCCCGGGGCGCATTTTCTCCATTAAGCACATGAAAACACCGAATGGTTTGGTAAAAATGCGTTCCGTGCAGGGCAGACTTGCAAAATGTTTCGTCAGAATAGAATCTGTAGCCCGGTTTACAAAATCTCAGGGCGGGCGTCCGGTTTCATACTGCAAAACCGGCAAGGGAAATTGCACAAATTTTCCGTCTCAAGGACAAACTTGCGACACCTGTGCGTATGTGACAAACAAAAAGAGGGGGAATACACGATTCCACGCTTTAACTTGACAAAGGGATTGGCGTATGATAAGCTGATAGGAGTTTACAACACGTCAACTATATAAAGGAGGTCATTTGATATGCGTGTTCGTGATATGGAGATCGGTGAGGTGCAGGAGCGGTTTGCCAACCTGGTGTGGGACCATGAGCCCATCCCCTCCGGCCAGCTGGTGAAGCTGTGCGAGCAGGAGCTGAATTGGAAAAAGCCTACCACCTATACGGTGCTGCGGAAGCTGTGCGAAAAGGGGCTGTTTCAGAATGTGAACGGAGTGGTGTCCTCGGTGATGAGCCGGGAGCAGTTTGCCTCCCGCCGCAGCGAGCAGTTTGTGGACAACGCCTTCCACGGCTCCCTGCCGGCCTTTGTGGCGGCCTTTACCGCCCAGAAGGGCCTGTCTGCCCAGGAGGCGGAGGAAATTCAGCAGATGATCGACAAATTCCGGAAGGAGGAGTGACCGTGCTGAGCCGGATCTTCCTGGCGGTGGCGGGTATGAGCGCCAACGCCGGACTTCTGGTGCTGGCCATCCTGGCGGTGCGGCTGGTGACCCGGCGGCGGATGCCCAAGTGGGGCAACTGCCTGCTGTGGGGGCTGGTGGCGGTGTGCCTGATGTGCCCGGTGCTGCCGGAAAGCGTTCTCAGCGTCCGGCCCCAGCCGGGGCAGGCGGCGCTTCCAGCCGCCGCGGCCATGGAGACGGCCTCCCCCGGAGCGGGGATTACCCTGACGGACCTGGCCTGGGTATGGCTGGTGGGCATGGCGGCGGTGCTGGGCTGGGCGGCGGCGAGCTATCTGCGGCTGCGGCGGCAGGTGGCGGCCTCCATCCGGGTGGGGAAGCAGGTTTACCTCTGCGACGACATCTCCTCCCCCTTTATTCTGGGCATTTTCCGGCCCCGGGTGTATCTGCCCTCGGGGCTGGAGGGGGAGACCCTGCAAAGCGTGCTGCGCCACGAGGGGGCCCATCTGCGCCGCCGGGACCACTGGTGGAAGCCGCTGGGTCATCTGCTGGTGGCGGTATACTGGTTCCACCCCCTGATCTGGGCGGCGTATGTCCTGCTGTGCCGGGACATTGAGCTGGCCTGCGACGAGCGGGTGGTGCGGGATATGAACCGGGCCCAGCGGGCCGCTTATTCCCAGGCCCTGCTGGACTGCGCCATGCCCCGGCGGCGCAGGCTGGTGCTGTGTCCCCTGGCCTTCGGCGAGGTGGGGGTCCGGGACCGGGTGAAGTCGGTGCTGCACTATCGCCGCCCCGGGGTGTGGCTGTCGGCGGCGGCGGTGCTGCTGTGCGCCGCGCTGGCCATGACCTTCCTCACGGAGCCAAAGCCCGCCCGGACCGGGGTATCCCCGGAGACCGCTTCCGGTCAGACAGACCCCGACCGGCTCCGGGAGACCAGCTCCAAGGCCCTGATCGTCTCCTCCACCCTGGACCCCGCCGCCCAGCGGATCAGCTACACGGTGCAGCTGACGGAGGAGTCGGAGGACTGGATCGCCCAGAAGCAGTGGTACGGCGTGGCCAGCTACGCCGACGTGGAGATCTTCTACCCCGAGGCGGGGTCTTACTATCGGCAGACGGATGTGCCCCATCTGCGGTTTTATGAGTGGGGCCTTGCCGACCAGCCCACGGACCTGGAATCCCAGCGGCCGGACACGGGCACCCGATACAATGACTACATCGTGGATTCCGTAACGGTGCTCAGCGTGGACGGGGTGCAGCGCTCGACCTTCCGCCGGGTGGGCCAGTCCCTGCTGCTGGAGGAGGACCCGCGGTATTCCGGCGGCAGCGTGTCCTTCCACGCCTGGCTGCAATAACATCCATTACATAACGGAAATCAAAGAAGGGGGAAAGGCCGTATGTTTGCCAGACACGGCATTCAGAACGCCCTGCGCACCCGCAGGCGATCGGTGGCATTTCTGCTGCTGATGACCCTGCTGGTGACGCTGCTGGGCACATCCCTGGGGCTGAGCTTCGCCCTGCAGGAGACCCTGCGCCAATGCCGGGAGAATTATTCCACCATCGGACTGGTGGAGTATCTGGGCCCGGGCTATCCCTCCACCGCCCGGGTGGTGGAGGACGCCGGAGAGGTTCTGGCGAAGTTTGAAAGCAGGCTGGACCGGTCGGACCCGGCCCTGGTGGACTGGGAGCCCACCCGCATGGCCCTGGGCTATACCCCGGCGCTGGAGTCGCTGACGGACTACTCCGTGCTGGAAAACCGCTTTGCGCTGGTGATCCGGCTGACGGAGCAGGCCACCCGGCGCATCAAGGGCCAGGACCCGGATTTCTATCCGCTCCTGGACCCGGACGGTCAACTGGTCTGGCAGTGGGGCACGGGTACCCCGGACCGGGAAGTGAAGCTGCCGTATTACTATGCCAACGTCGTCGAGACCCTGTTCAGCGGCGAGCGGCTGACTGCGAATCAGCCGGTGCTGCTGGACGTGCAGGAGGGCAGCAGCGCCGACCTGAGCCAGGATTACCATATGCCCTCGGACACCATCTGGAAGGCCGGGCACTACTATCTGGTCCAGGGGATCTACACGGAGAACACGCTGCTGGGCCCGTCCTATAAGCAGCTGTGCCCCGAGCCTTACCAGGCCAACGGCGTGTCCCTGAGCCAGGTCAGCGCCATCGACATCACCCGGCCCGACGGCACCTGCGCCCAGCTGGACGGCAGCACCGATATCGAGGCCGTGGGCCGGACCTTCCAGGTCACCAGCCACAGCCTGACGGCCCAGGCCACGGACCGCCCGGCGGACCTGCTGCCCTTCCAGCAGGATGAGCTGACCCTGGTCCAGGGGGACTACTACGCCGCCGGCAGCAAGAGCTGCTTGATTTCCCAGACGCTGGCCGATGACCTGGGGCTGGACGTGGGCGGCAGTCTGCCCCTGTCCCTGGCCGTCCGGGAGGACACCCTGGTCCCCTACAGCTATTGGAACAGTCAGGGCTTCGATGCCCAGGACACCTATACCGTCAGCGGCATTTTCTCCGCCAACGAGGAATACGATTCCATGGTGTATATCCCGGTGCGGGAGGACGTGGACATGACGGTGAACCACTGCTCCTATACCCTGGGGCAGCTGCAGATTCGGAACGGCCAGGCCCAGGCGTATGTGGAGCGGCTGCAGCAGCAGCTGCCCGGCTCCATCCAGATCACCGTATACGACCAGGGCTACACCGCCGTGTCCCAGTCTCTGGAGGATATGCTGCGGATGGTGCAGATCATCGCCGGGGTGTGCCTGGCGGTGGGTCTGGGCTTTTTGGTGCTGTTCGGCTATCTGCTGGTGTATCGCCAGCGGGGCGTGGGCCGCACCATGATCCGCGTGGGCGCTGCCCGGCGGAACGTGCATACCTATTTCCTGTTCTGCGCCGGAACGGTGGCCCTGCCTGCGGCGGTGCTGGGATGGATCCTCAGCCGGTGCGTGGGTCTGGGCGTTCTGAAGCTGCTGGAGCTGATGCTGGAAAACGGCGCGTCGGCGGAGCTGTATTTCAGCAACACCGCCCTGGCCATGCAGCGCACGGCCACGGAGTATCTGGCGGCCCCGGGCTGGGGGATCCTGGCCCTGATCGCCCTGGCCACCCTGATCCTGGCGCTGGTCTCCTGCCTGGTGTTCAGCGTGGTCAGCCTGGAGCGGCGGCATAAGCGCCGCCGGACCCGGCATACCGCCCAGGGCGCCCGGTCCCGGAGCCTGAAGGGCGGCGCGCTGACCTATGCCCGGCTTTCGGCCCGGCGAGGGGGCTTCCGGTCCCTGGTGCCGGTGCTGGCGGGCGTATGCGCGGCGGTGCTGTTCTGCCAGCTGACGGGCACCGTCACCCGCTATGACCAGCAGCTGATGAAGCTGCGCTCGGACAGCTCCGTCCGGGGCTTCCTGACGGATATCCGCGGCCAGTCCACCAGCGGGCTGGCCCTGGGCGACGGCGTGGTGGAGGGGATCAGCCAAATCCCCGGCGTGGCCGACGTGACCTATCTGACCACCGCGCCCTACTATTTCAACGGCTTCTATCGGGACGGCAAGTTCGCCGGAGGTCCCGGCCAGCGGGAGCAGCCCATTGGCTCCTTTGCCGCCGAGCGATATGAGGACGAGCTGCGGTCCGGGCCCAAGCTGGTGTTTACCAACAGCCTGAAAGGCGCGCCGGAGTTCCTGTCCCGCACCTCGGTGGAGGTGGAGTGGCTGGAGGGCTATGACGAGGGCTTCCTGGCCGCCGACCCCACGCTGGAGATCGACCCCAACACCGGTCACATCGTGAAGGATAAGCCGCCGGAGAACCGCTGCCTGATCCCCACGGACATGATGGACGAGTACGGCATCCGGCTGGGCGACTGGATCTGGCTGGAGACCATCACCTATCCCTACACGAACTCCAACGACACCCAGATCATCCAGGTGGCCTTCCGGGTGGTGGGAGCCTTTGTGCAGACGGGCCGGGCCAACAACATCTATGCGAACCTGGATATGCCCAAGTATTTCCTGGACCTGTCCATGGCCTCCGTTTATGAATGGAGCACCCAGGATCTGCCGGGCGGGACCATCCTCACCCGCGGCGGCATTTGTATGCGGCAGGCGTACAGCGGGGCCACGTTCTCCATCCCCAGCTGCACGGACCTGACCTCCGT
>OLCR01000042.1_pt1 | contig 19163 bp, 15 predicted proteins | sample 1601901 | NCBI WGS metagenome assembly OLCR01 (sample SAMN02674597, study PRJEB24791) | human gut metagenome, SKBSTL013 | isolation source: stool | host: Homo sapiens | place: USA
TGTGACTCCCAGACATCCTGATATGATGTGTGCGAGTATTCCTGATATGGCTTGCTGCCGTACTTTCAGATTGCGGAAGAGATATGCTCCTTGTACGGTTCCTAAGCTGGCTATCGGTATGGCGAGAAAGCAATAACGGGATAATGGCAACAATTCTGGCTCTCCGTAAAAGCGAGCTATTAACGGGGCACAGAAGAATAAAATCAGGTATGCTGCTATTCCGATAAACGTGCTGCACCAGAATACAGCGTTATAGTCCTCATGCCTGATTTCCTTCAGATTAACCAATGCGGCACGAAATCCGCTTTCTTGTAGCGAGTTACCAATCAGGGTAAATATTGTAAGCATACCTACCATACCGTATTCGGATGGAGAAAGCAATCGCCCTAAAATAATGCCAAAAGCAAGAACAAGAATTTGCTGAACTCCGTTGTTGATCGCACCCCACAGAAGTCCTTTGGCGGTTTTTTCTTTAAGTGATTGTTCGGGCATGTGTTACAAGCGTTTTAGTGTGGATAGGTGTAGTGGTAATGAAAGCGAAGAATCTCAAGTTTTGAGGATTTGAGGTTCTCCGCTTACTAATATTGCAGAAGGAAGAATTATTTCACTTCACTTCCTGGTTTTACTTCTTTCAATACTGAAGTTACGGCAAGCGAGCCATCGAAGTTTTCGGCAGAAAGAATCATACCTTCACTGACCAGTCCGTTTTTAAACTGACGTGGAGCAAGGTTAGCAATAAATAAGACTTGCTTACCTATCAGTTCTTCCGGTTTGTAGTGCTGGGCAATGCCGCTCACGATTGTACGGTTCTCCAGACCGTCGGCAATCTTGAACTTCAGCAGTTTCTTCATCTTGGGAACTGTTTCACATTCCAGTACGGTTCCTACACGGATATCCAACTTCTCGAACTCTTCAAAAGAAATAGTCGGTTTGATAGGATTAGCCTTATAGCTTGCAGCCTCATTCTCTTTTTTAGTAGCCAACAATTTGTCTACCTGTGCCTGAATTGTTTCGTCTTCTATCTTCTCGAACAGCAATTCAGCCTTATTCAGTTGATGACCTTCTGCCAACAGGTCGGTACGTCCCAACTGCTCCCATTCAAAGGTATCCATATTCAACATCTTACGAAGTTTTTCGCTGCTGAACGGCAGGAACGGTTCGAATGCAATGGCCAGATTAGCTACCAGTTGCAATGCTATATTCAGGATAGTGGCCACGCGCGGCATATCGGTCTTGGCAAGTTTCCACGGTTCGGTGTCTGCCAGATATTTGTTACCGATACGTGCCAGATTCATTGCTTCTTTCTGAGCATCGCGGAACTTGAAGACATTCAGCAGTTTTTCTACTTCCGCTTTTACATCTGCAAATTCCTTCAGTGTATCCTTGTCATATTCTGTCAACTCTCCGCAGGCGGGAACGCATCCGTTAAAGTATTTCTGAGTCAGCACCAAAGCACGGTTCACAAAGTTGCCGTACACGGCTACCAACTCATTGTTGTTGCGTGCCTGAAAGTCTTTCCATGTGAAGTCATTGTCCTTCGTTTCGGGAGCATTGGCAGTCAGTACATAGCGAAGCACATCCTGCTTTCCGGGGAAGTCCTGTAAATATTCGTGCAGCCATACAGCCCAATTGCGGGATGTGGAAATCTTATCTCCTTCCAAGTTCAGGAATTCGTTGCTTGGCACATTATCGGGCAAAATGTAACTGCCTTCCGCTTTCAGCATAGCCGGAAATACGATGCAATGGAACACGATATTGTCTTTTCCGATGAAATGAATCAGACGTGTTTCGGGGTCTTTCCACCATGTTTCCCAACTGTCGGGCAGTAATTCTTTGGTATTTGAAATGTACCCGATAGGAGCGTCAAACCATACATAAAGCACTTTCCCTTCCGCTCCTTCCACGGGAACGGGGATACCCCAATCCAGGTCACGGCTTACGGCACGCGGCTGCAAGCCCATGTCCAGCCAGCTCTTGCACTGTCCGTACACGTTGGGACGCCATTCTTTGTGGTCTTCCAGAATCCATTTGCGCAACCAGCCTTCGTGCTTGTCCAACGGCAAATACCAATGTTTGGTTTCACGCATCACGGGCTTACTGCCACTGATGGCACTTTTCGGATTAATCAAATCGGTAGGTGATAATGAAGTACCACACTTTTCGCATTGGTCACCGTATGCACCTTCTGCGTGACAATGGGGACATTCACCTGTGATATATCGGTCGGCCAGAAACTGGTGAGCCTCTTCATCATAATATTGTTCAGATGTCTTTTCGATGAATTCTCCTTTGTCATACAGCGTTTTGAAAAACTCGGAAGCCAGTTCGTGATGTGTCTTTGATGAAGTACGGGAGTAAACATCGAAAGAAATTCCGAATTCTTTAAAAGAGTCTTTAATCAGTGTATGATAGCGGTCGACCACATCCTGAGGGGTAATTCCTTCTTTTTTGGCACGGATGGTGATGGGCACCCCATGTTCATCTGAACCTCCGATGAACAGTACGTCTTCTTTTTTCAGGCGAAGATAGCGTACATAGATATCTGCAGGAACATATACACCTGCCAAATGGCCAATGTGCACCGGACCGTTGGCATAAGGCAGTGCCGAGGTGACGGTGGTTCTTTTGAATTTCTTTTCCATATTATGTATGTGCTTTTTGTTATTTCTGATAGTAAGGTGCAAAGGTAATGATTTTTAGTGAAGTAAATGGAATATGAGGCTATTTCTTTCTGTATTTTTGGTTGGGATGTCCGGGGATTTCGGGATATCCGTAACTTTCCTTTTCATCGTTTTGATTTTATTGTTTATTCTTTCCGGTTTTACCGTTGATATGTGGCAGTCACACCAAGCTAATATTCGAACTGGCTACAATGCCTTATCATATAATGAGTGAATCCACAAAAAAACAACTGTTTTTTTTGTGCTACAAGCGGAAATCCGCTTTTTCTTTTCTCCTTTCATTAGCGGTTGAAACGCCCTGTTGATGGGGGATCCGGTAGTGAATGGGCATCTTGTCACCACCCTTTCAGCCTCCTTTCATTCGTAAAACTTCTTCCTGTGAGACAAATGCTGAAGGTAGATTTTGAAGGGAGTTGAAGAGTACAGCTGAAACGAGGATGAGGGGATGTCCTGTCATTTTTAATAGATTGATTATCTGAATGTTTTGGTTAAAATGTAAGGATGAAGGGAAAAGAAGGTATGACCGGCCTAATGAGGGGATGATCCTTTTGCCCCCACATGAAAATCATGCCGGCATTTTTGAAAACCTCAAAATGTGTACGTACGCATCGGGCTACACGTACGTACGCATCGGGCCACAGGTACGTACGCATCAGGCTACACGTACGTACGCATGAGCCTATACGTATATATGTCATTGTGTCAGGCTGTTCCGAATGAATATAAAGTAGAGCGTTTCTGGTGTTTACCTCATAAAAGGATGTTTAAAGGGTTTGTATTTCCACGAAATATAACGGTTGACAAAATTTCGTTAGCGGCAAAAAGATCAAGATGTTTTTAAAAAAGTTCGTTGTCTTTTTAAAAAAGCTCCTTTTCTTTTTTTAAAAGGTCGTTATTTTTTTGAGAAAGCTCTTGCTCTTTTTAGAAGATGTCCTCGTCTTTTTGAAGGTGTGTCTGGGGCATTAGAACATAAACCGGCCAAAAGTGACGAAGAACTTAAAATGTATTCTCCAACGCATTTTCTCGTTTAAATAATCTTTTACTTTATAGATATTCATTTCTTCGGTGTTGAATACGATTTGACAGATGGCTGCACTCCCCAGCAGGTAAGGTTGCAGGCTTTCGGGGGCACAAAAATTATCGATGTATGGGCCGAAGATTGCTTTGTCGTGCGTCTCCATTTTCCTTTTGTCGCCATGATAGCGAATATATGTGTGTATGTAAGGGCCGGCTAAAGAGAATTTGATTAGTTCGGGATTGATTGCCGCCGTTTTGTTGAATATGCTGTCGATATGGTATCTTATGGCAATACTGTCCAGACTCTTGATGTGTGGCTCAATGAGGGTATTGTTGATTTCCGCAATAACAGATTCCAATGTCTTTTCTTGGCTTATATATTCCCGAAACTTTCTATTTATCGGCAGGGTATATTGCTCAAACAGTAGAATGCCGGAGAAATTATCATGTATATATTGCAGTCCGGCCTGATTGGTCCCTCCAAACGTTATTTACGAATCATTATCTATATGGATGCTTAGCGAATCATTTGGGAACAGGGGGATTACTTCCTCCTTCCAATGCGAAGTTGCAACGGACAAAAGCAAAGGAATCAATCTGCGCAATTTTATAGTCGGTTGTTGTTCCTTTGTACAGGAATATCGTGGCCGTAGGTATCCGGTGGTTGGGCATGCAAGTTTGTGAATAGTGACATACACAAAGCGAGGAGAGAGAAAAGTTTAAGCTTCATAATATTGTATTTATTGTATGCTTGCCGACAATATCTTTATTACACATACTGTACATCTTCTATGTCGTACACTTGAGGCATCTCCCTCTCATTGACTGTGATAAAAGGCGTGTGTTTCAAGTGAATCTGTTGGCAATAAGCTTGTTGTGCTTCCAACATTTGTTCGGCCTGTCTTATAGGTTTGTAGTATGCTATAAACTTACTGTTTTGCTTTTCAAACCATTCGTTCAGTAGGTGCATGGCCTTTTGGAATCCGTGTTCAAGATAGCAGGTTATGATTGCCAGTGCGATGTCTTTGCCTACGGTATCTTGCGGAGCAATTGAGAAAAGAATCCTTATGGATGCATTTTCCAGTTTCATCCATTCTTGATGCTCGTTTGCACAATGTTTGCAATGTGGGTTTATAATAATTTGTATGAGCTTGCCGCCTTGTGCTTCTCTTTGAATTGTCATGTCCTTTTCCGCGTTGGGAACTGCATGCCCCATTTGCAGCAGTGTATCGAAAAGGGTGGGATATGACAGCAAAAGTACTCTTTTGTCTTTCAACTTTGCTACTTCCCGCACCGAGTCCAGCAGTTCTTTCAGCGCATACCATGCGGTGCAGCAAAGTGTGCCTATTAATATAAAAGCAAAGATGGATGATATGTTTAAATGCCAGGCAGCCATATCAGTGGAGAACAGGACAAGAGCCTGTAACCATATTATGATATCGATGGACAGGCAGAACATGCACAGTTTGCGAGCTATTATCACCTGATAACCGACGGACCACAAGGTGAATGCAATGGAAATGCAGGTGGCCCAAGTCCAGATGCTGTAATAGAGGGGGATATGGAATGCCGTAGAAAGGAACAATGTTGAGTAATATAATAAGGCCATTTCTCCCAATGTGATGATTCCATTGATGCTGGCGGCTTTGGAGTGCAATATCTCGTTACAGTCCACGATATTGCCTATTTTGCAGAAACGCTGCAAGAAGTCTTTGTTGTAGGATTCTTTGTAAATGATGAGGATGGACACGGCAAGGCCTATCCATGTCAGTGTGTTGAAAAGTAGGTCTCCTGTTTGCCGGGGGCTGGCCAGCAGATAGATAATACCTGCTAATCCGATGGTCGACAGGCATCTATATTTCTTCGCAAGATACAATATTTGTTTTAATTGATAATACGGTTCGTGATAAGACGCCTGCGTTTCGTCTATTATCAGGACGACTCCTTTCCATGCAGCGATGAACTGTTTTGTCGGGAGGTTTTCTTCTTTCCCCTTGTCGGAAAGTAAGATTGTTTTTTCTTCTTGTATGCTTTTTACAAGGCAATATCTTCCGTTGTGCATCAATGCAAGGAAAGGCGCTTCTATCTTGCTTAAATAAGTGGCCGGCAGTTGATATACTTCGTGTGTGATATGCAGGCTGTCAAGTGCATCACTTATTCCCCTGACGGAGCATCCCATCGGGGTAGCAAGCAGCTTCCTGATGCGTCCATAGCTTACTTTTATCGACAATTCTTTCAAATATCGATGCAGTATGCTCATTGTGTAGTCTATATCCGCCATGTTATTTTATCAGTTGTTCCAAAGCATTCAGCAGCTCCTCTCCCCTTAAGTCTTTTGCAATGATGCGTCTCTCTTTGTCCAACAAGAAGTTCCGTGGGATGGATTTAATCTTTAAAGCCCTGACCTGCTTGTCGGGCACATTCCTGTCATTCACCCCTCTCACATGGATGAAGTATCGGGTGCTGTCCTCCTCTATGGCTTTTTCCCATTTGAGTGTATCGGCATCTATTGTCACTGCATATATAGCCAGTTTGTCCTTATATCTTTCTTTTGCCATTTTCAGGAAAGGTGTTTCCTTGCGGCACGGCACACACCAGCTTGCCCAAAAGTCTACCAGTACATATTCTTCTGCAATGGAGTCGGTGTTTATTTTCTTTTTTGAGATATGCGGGAATGCTAGTTGCAGCTTTGCTCCCATGGTTGTGTCTTTCGGCTCTACATAATACCTTTTCTTCTCCAATGCTCTGATTCGTTCAGATGCGGCTTTGCTTTTTGCGGTTGCCGGTTCTGGACTTGTTATGGAGAGGCGTTTTATAAGGCCATTATTAGGAAACTTTTGTTGTGCATATTGAATCACTGACCTGAAAGGCTCCTCTTCCCTTCGTTCTTTGGCATATCCCGGCAGCCATAAAATATATACCCATGCCAATGTAGGATATTGAGTCTTGTGAATCTCTTTTATATAGGCCTCTGTTAGTTTGGCTTTATAATATCGTATGCTGTCTTCGGGCAGGGATTGGTCTTCGCTCTTTTTTCCTATATATAGGATTTTATTATCAAATGCAAGAAGTTCATTTTGCATATCATTCCCTTTCATGGGACGTGGATATCTTCCGTCCATGTTTTCATCAATTTCAATTTCACAGTTTGTATTAGGCTCTATATGGAAAAAGAGATTGACGGGTCCTTTCTCTGCGCATAAGATATATATACTCATCCCTTCGTAAATGTCAAAAGACAATTTTGTCTGCGTATCGCCCTTATTCACTTTTACAGAGTCTAGAATGGCATATTCATTTGCTCCGACATATCCGCTCGCATAAATCCATTGCTCTGTTTGGGACAGTTCAGTAGATAGTTTGATGGTTATATTTACATTCTTGTCTGTGGCGCAGATAAGTAATGGCATCCAGATAAGTATCAGAAATAAAGTGTGTCTCATGGCAGTAATTATTATATTAAGTTTTAATCAGGAGCATTGGTTATAATAGCAATGCTCCTGATTGTTGGTATGGAAGATTGGCTGTATGTTATTACAGCTGCATCTCCATAAAAGCTTTGTGCCTCCTGGCTTTTGGGGTAAACTCTTGGTATAAGAGCGGAAGGTCGGAATTATGAAATAATCTCACTTTCTGCCCAAGTCAGGTAACGAGGGGATTAGTAGCACTTTATAATTGCTGAAGTACCTGCATATGACTTCTGCAGCACTTTCTGTGCTTCATTTGGATCACCTTTCTCGTCTTTAACAATCATTACCTGTTCATCCCCTTCTTCCCAAGTGGCATAACAGTTGTATCCGCCGGTCACAGCATTCATCTGTCCTTTTCCTAGGCGGAAACTTTCAAGGTCTTTAAGTGTTTTCATGATACTAAGTATTAGTATAATTGATTCTTTGCGATATGCTCAGCCCTTATCGCTTGGCTTTTTGTTTGCAAACAATATCTTTATTACACACTCGTTACAGTGTGAATTCTCCTGTGTATTTCATACCTTCTATATTTATCAATAGAGTGTACGTCCCTTTCGCTTTACCCTTTAAATCAAATAGGATGTTGTCAGTGCCGGCATATATCATGGAATAGGCCGGCTCACCCGTCTCTTTATTAATGACGGTCACAGTGGAGGTTGCTGTTTCTCCTAATCGGATATTGATAGTGGTCCCATTTTGATAGGCTGTCGGAGCATCAAAGATGCATACGGGAACAATCTCATTTGCGTCTAGGATTTTTATTTCTTCAATGGTTTGTGCCTTAGCGACAAACCCCATGCAGCAGAAGAGAATGAATAATAAGCTCTTTTTCATATTGTATTGATTTATATGTTTTTCCTGATAGCAAACATACGAATAAAATCAATAGGTTGGTGCTCTGAAACCGTTACATAAAAAGAGAAAAGCGTTACAAGTTGATATGCTGTAATTATAGCTTTCTCGATGAAATGGGGACTTTTTATTTGTTGAAGATGATTCGGAAGGTTTCTTCCGCCATATTTTTCTTTAATCTGCTTTTGCGGGTTCGTAAGGCTCCTGCAGGAGTTTTCATACAGTACACAATGGTCCGGCTCTTGTATTTCAGCGCAGACAGGATACAGAAATAGATATCTTCTTTGGACATGTCCGGGTATATCTGATTGAGACAGGCAATGAAGTCATTGAAGTGTAATTTCAGTTCCTTGTAAAGTGATTCCTGTTCTGACAGTTTTATATAGTTGCCGGGTACAATTGTTTTTTCAACTGTTTCCAAATTCTTTCCCCACTGGGATGCCCGGAATGCCCGGATGCCATTTCGGAGAATATCTTGTTTGAACTTTGTTGCCGTTTCGGGCAATTGGATTTCTTCGCCTACTTTTTCTTTTAGAAAGGTGCTGATGGTCTGTGTTTGGTCCAACGAGTTCAGCTTTTCTTGCTTGAGCTCTTTATCTTTTTTTCTCTTCTTTAAATATTGGCAAACGGCAAAAGCACCTAGCAAAAGCACAATCAGGCAAATTGTAATGACATAATATATATTCCTGTTTTCGGCCTCTATTTCCTTTCTCTGTATGGCCAAAGCATATTGTGTGCTTAGCTCTTCAATCTTTTGATGTTGCTGTATCTTGATGATGGAGTCACGATATATGTTGAAAGAATCATTGTATGCATAGGCTGCCGAATGATTGCCGGCCTTCTTTTCTACTTTATATAAATAGAGGTAGCCGGTAGTTTTGCTGTATAGGTTGCCGGATAGGCAGCTTTTTTTCAAATAGAATCTGGCAGAATCCATCTGATTGCCATAATATAATAATTGTCCTTTCAAACTGATATTAGTGGCAGAACTGTCTTTCCTTATGGCAAAGTCTATGGTGTTGTTGGCTTTCAGCGTGTCTCCTTCGTGTAAATAGACTTTGCTGATGTCATTGAGTATGTTGGCCTCCCAATAATTGTTTTGAAACTTTTGGCTGATGGTCAATGCCTGTTGGTAATAAGAAAGAGCGCTGTCGCTCTTATGTTTTAATAAATGTGTCTGTGCCAATTCCCGACATGGAAAGAATAGGAGCGAAGAATCATCTAAGGCCTTGGTCACTGCATAGCATTCCCGGTACATATCCATGGCTTTATTATATAGATTCTGCTTTTTGTATATCGCTCCTAAGTCAAAATAGATTTGCATCAGTAGTTTGCTCTTGTTGTTCTTCGGCATCTTCTTTAACGCTGTTAGTAACATTTTGATGGCAAGTGTATCTTGTCTGAGGTTCCGCTTTAAGCGCCCTAAGTAAAAATAGCTTTTGGCGGCATTGATGCTGTTCTTCTCTTTTTTGTAATAGTTCACGGCTGTTTGTACCAATTATCCAAACCAAAATATTATCCCAACTTGACTTTTTACTATATTGAATATCAGTAAATTGTTATATTTTGGTAGCAGATAATAAAGAGTGATTGTTCCATTATTCAAGAACAGTCACTCATTTATTACTAAGTATTATCTCAATCCAAGAACTGTTGCTAATGAATCTTTATTTCTGATTTTCTTATATTTCTTTTCAACGCCTAAAGTCAGATTGTCTTCCATAGAGCATAAAGCTTGTATCATTTGTTCTGATGAAACTCCTACGTATTTCATTGTCGTTTCAATGCTCTCATGCCCCAATAGTTTTTGTATCTGCGCCAAGTTTACACCGTCTTCCAACCAATGGGTAGCCCGTGCATGCCGAAAACTATGGCAATGAAAATCTACAGGAATTTCAAGTAGCCCCTGAGACGCAATCCTAACATACATTTTCAACCGCTTGCTAATCGCTTCTGAAGTGATTTTTTTGTTTGCATGGCCATATATGGGGAAAAATACAAAATCAGAAGGTAACGGATTTGCCGGATGGAACAACTTCACATAATGTCTCAGTATTCTTACCATGCTGTTCAACAAATAAATGGTACGTTGTTTATTCCCTTTACCCAAAACAAGAATGTAACCTTTCGTTTCATCCAGGTGCAGTGCCGACAGCCTCAATGATAATATTTCATCTATTCTTGTTCCGGTACTATATAGAAGATTGAACAAGGCAAAATCCCTCTTACCTATCAATGTACGTGTATTGATGCTTGCAAAAATCCGTTTGATTGTATCTTTTGTGATTACTTCCACTTGTTTTTTAGGTTGCTGCATTCTTTTTATTTCAGCGGCATCACAATCATATTTTATGAATTGGATTTTCTTGTGCGCAAGGAAACGGAGGAAATTTTTCAATATGGAGAGGCGATGATTGCATGTTTGCGGGCTGCATTTTCTTACTTCTTTCAGCCACGCAATCCATTCTTCAATCCAGTCCTTACGGAAGCATTCCCCACAAAGGGTATTTGATGTGACTCCTTTTGAGGATTCAAGGAAGTCTATATAGATTCCCATTCCCTCTCCGTATGATTTTAAAGCGTTATGGCTCAGATTCCTTATACACGGAAGATAGACCGTATGCCACTCATGGATGGCATCGGCGATAATTGAATGTTCTGCTTTAGTCTTCATATTCAAAATAGTCGTTTAAATCAGGCAAAAGTTCTTCATACCCACATCCTGTCAGATTTTCCAACTGGTGTGCAAACAGCGGTACAAGCCTGTAATAATATAATGTGTTTTGAATGTAACGGTGTCCCATGGAACGGCTGAGATATAAGAGTTTGTCCATCCATTCAATGCCGCAGTGATCCCAACCGTTTATGTTCACGACCGCATAGTGACTGCGAAAATCATATGCTCTTGCGTGTGCCGTACTGACTTTCTTCCATACTTTCTTAAAACTTGCCGTTACCCATTCTCCGGAATATGGTTTGTCATACTCGTTAGGAAAGAATGTCTTTCTTCCGGGCATGAGATTTTCCATTTTGACATTATACATCTGCAATAGCGACCACATGGATTCGTGCAAGGCAACCCGATGTTCATCTATGCTCTTTGTGTATCTTATATTTATAACACCGGATTGCAAGTCTACGTCTTCTACTCTGAGCAGACGGGCTTCTGTTGTACGCATCCCTGTACTGTACAAAAGTCGGAAAAAGACCGGAACTTCCACTTTCATAAGCGCAGCCCTCATGTCACGGCAATTTATTGGAGGTTCGAGATTGTCCGCTTCATTAAAGAATCTTGCAAGCTCTTCTGGAGTAAACGGATGTGGTTCGAATGATGTGACATTGACTCTTGGAATGGTGGATGGAAGAGGAATATTTACAAAACCACGGCTATTCGCATATTTCAGAAATCCTCTGACACCTACAATTCTGTTATTGCATGACTTTGCGGATTCCGTTTTTTTCTTCTTGCAATAATCAAGGACAATTTCTTCTGTAAGAACTTCGGCTGACGGATAATTTTGAGCGCAGAAGTCATTGAAACGGCGAATCTTGTCCATTGTCCGCCTACTGAATTTCCCAGAAGCTCTTTTGTAAAGTTCATATTTCTTGACTATATGGGATATTGCGGAATAAGAGTATGGCTGTTCTGAAACAGGAATACGCCTTGGCTTAGGTGTGTATTTTATATCCGGAGGATATGATGGCAATTTGAACGGTGCCCCATATTTCGACCGGATATAACGGATGAAGCGCCTCAAAATAATGCATCTGTTACGGTTTGTATAATAGCTTTCCTTATCTGTCCTTGATGCCCATCCGGAGATAATATCATCCGACAGCACTCCGCCATGATTCATACAGTACTTGGCGAAAGAGTTCAGGTATATGCGGGTTATATAGTCACATTTTCCGATACCGGAGATGAAATTGACATATTCAGACATCAAATCTGCAAATTGGGGTAGATGTGAATCTGTTTTCATTCGAACAACTCCTTTCTTATTGGATAACATTCAATATTGATTCCGCATTCTCTCAGATGAGGGATGTCAGCATCTATATATGGGACTATAGATGAAGAACAGATATGTCCTAAAATATGGCTGATGACCCTAATCTCGGTACCTTTACCAAGTAATTTAGAGGCGAGGTTGTGCCGAAATACGCTGACTCCACGCCCGGATTCACCTTTTCTAAGGTTTAGTTTCTCAAAGACTGTATTGACAATGGTGCCGATACTTTTGTTCTCCAACCTTTCTGTCGTATTCTTCTTGTTGGGAAACAGATACACGGATCCGGCCTCATTGTCCCGTTCATTCCGTATGTAATCAAACAATGAGTTTCCAACATGGGGAAGAAGGGGCAACACTATCGGATTACCGGTCTTTTCCTGGACGAAGCTGACTCGTTCCTTCTTCCAATCTATGTCTGTCAATTTCAAGTTGGCAATGTCACATCCTCTTATGCCAGTATATAAAGCCAATGAAACTATAGCTTTTTCCCTGAAAGTCAAAATATTGTTAGAGTCTGACAAAGCATTTTTTATCACATTGATTTCATCATCCTTAAGATAGTTGAAGTTTTTCCTTTCATATTTCAAATCAGGGAAATAACCTAATACTTTTTTCATGTCGTATAAATCCCCCAACTCTTTAAGGGCTGACGCTATGTGACCGCAATATGTCCTTGAACGCTTTTGCTGTTCTTCTTTAAGGAAAAAGGACAAAACATGTTCTTCTTTGATTTCATCCAATGAAGAGACGTGGAACTTTTGCATCTCAAAAAGGAACATTGTAACGGCATCGGTTTCCATTTTTACTGTGGACTTCTTTTTATGTTCTGCGGCACGCTTCCGATAAATGTCTATAACTTTCCGAAAACTGGGGTTAAGCATATTATACCTGGAAGGATAGCATAACGGAACAAAGGACTTCTTGTCCGGGTAGTGCCCAAATTCATCATATGCTTGGATAGTACGTAAATGCATCATCCTAAGATCCAATGTCGCTTTTGTATATCCCCTTGTACGGATAAACTTTTCTGCAAACTGTTCATACGAATGAAAACATCCTTCATGTTCAAAAAGAAGTCTTAAAACAAATTTTACTCCTTTGATGTACTGAATGTCATAACCACGGGAAACGAGGTTGTCCAGTAACTTCTTCTGGCTTAATTTTAACTGTGCTATATTCATATTCTTCCTATTGGCTTTAGTGCCATTAGCAAAGATATAGGAATGTATTATCCAAACCTATTCATCCTATAATAGAATGATTTACAGAATAAAAAACTATATTTTTAGGATAATGCTGGGGTTTGGATAACTAATCTTATCCGAAATTTCGGATAAGAGCAGCGAATCTGTCGGAGGAAGAAGATGAGTCTTATCACAGGCTTGTGTGTAAAGCAAAGCATAATCCGCCCGGGCTTGGCTACGCAAGTTTTCGGGGTGACTGATATTTTGAAGTATATGTAAAGCGCTGTCCGGGTTTTCTTCCATGTAGGCTTCGGCTGTGGATAAGGCTTCTTTTACGGATGGAGGTACATTATATCGGCATCCGTAAAAGGTGAGTATGGATAGTAATATGAGTATTGTTTTTCTCATTTGGTATTTATTAGTGGCAAAGCTACTATTATTTGTTGAATATGTCTGTCTTTCAAGCATTGATATTTATCTCCCGGCAGTTGAAAGATGGAAGTTGAATGTTCAAAGGGGGTAGAAGCAGGGAGGAAAGTGGAAGGAAATATAAGGAAATAAGGGATATTTCATTTAAAGGGTAAAATATTTTTCTTTTGATGCAGTATTTTAGTTAAATTGACATTTTATAAGTAAAACGAAAATGTTTTTGTTTGCCGAAAGATAAGAAAAATGAAGAATGAACCACTAACTCTGAGACATCGCATCGGTCTGGAAATAGCCCGGAAGCTGAATAATGATTTGCTGAAAGAACATCCGTTGAAGCAATTGTTTTGGGAATGTACGTTGCGCTGTAACTTGCATTGCCGGCATTGCGGAAGTGACTGCAAGAAGATAGCCGGACACCCTGACATGCCGAAAGAAGACTTTCTGAAAGTGCTTGACAGCGTGGCGGCATCTACAGATCCGCATAAGGTATTTGTCATTATTACAGGCGGCGAACCGTTGATGCGAGAGGATTTGGAGGAGTGTGGGAAGGCTATATATGATAAAGGATTCCCATGGGGGATGGTGACCAACGGACTTTATATGACGCGCGAACGTTTTCGTCGTTTACTGGCATCGGGATTGCATACGGCAACGGTCAGCCTTGACGGATTTGCGGCAGATCATAACTGGATGAGGGGAAATCCACAGAGCTTTGAACGTGCGGTGGAGGCAATAAAGATGATGGCGGAAGAACCCGGATTTGTGTTTGATGTGGTGACTTGTGTCAACAAACATAGTTATATGCGTCTGGAGGAGATGAAGGAATTTTTGCTGAGTTTGGGAGTGAAACGCTGGCGGCTTTTCACTGTGTTTCCTGTCGGCCGTGCGGCAAAAGATCCGGAACTGCAATTGTCGAACAGGGATTTTCGCGGGGTGATGGAGTTTATCAAACGTACGCGCAAGGAGGGAAGGATAAAGACGGCTTATGGCTGTGAAGGTTTCCTCGGAAACTATGAGGGAGATGTGCGCGATCATTTCTTCCATTGTCAGGCAGGGGTATCGGTAGGGTCTGTTCTGGTGGACGGTGCTATTTCTGCTTGTCCCAGCATCCGTGCCGACTATCATCAAGGCAATATTTATAAGGATGACTTTATGGAGGTGTGGAATAACAAATATCAGCCTTATCGTGACCGCGAGTGGATGCGCAAAGGGGAGTGTGCCGACTGTGAGTTTTTCCGTTATTGCAAAGGAAACGGCATGCATCTGCGTGACGGGAAGGGAGATTTGCTGTTTTGCCATTATAAGAGGTTGCAAACATTATAAAACTAGAAAATATGAACACGAAAAAGAAAATCGCGGTGCGTAAGCTGTTATCCGGCGTATTGGTATTGCTGGGCTTTACTGCTTGTGATAGTGATGGTCCCGGTAATGAGTTATGTGAATATGGGACTCCCTCGGCGGATTATCAGGTGAAAGGAAAAGTACTTGACCAAACCGGGAAGCCGATAAAAGGGGTACAGGTGGTGGTAAAGGACTTGGATGCTGTTTTTGTGAAGGGTGAGAAGGACTATGTGTCGGATTATGATACTGTGTATACGGATGTAAAAGGTGAGTTCGAGAGTGACAAGGCGCATACTTTCAGCATAGGCAGTCAGGAAGTGCTTTTCCATGATGTGGATGGAGAGGAGAATGGGGGAGAATTTGAATCTGTTACTCTAGGGGTGGATCAAATGGAAAAGTCCCAAATAAAAAAAGGCGGAAGCTGGTATACGGGAGCTTATGAACTGAAGACTGAGGTGAAACTTTCATCGAAGAAGAAATAATCCAAGAAATAAAACTAAACTATCCATTCTATTCTATTATGAAAGGGCTGTGGCAGACTTAACCTGCCCAGCTCTCCCTGTCTAGATTTCTGTAACTGATGGCTTCTGCCAAATGGATGGACGTTACTTGTTCGCTGTGGTCGAGATCTGCAATGGTTCTTGCCACTTTTAAGATACGGTCGTAGGCACGAGCCGACAGGTTGAGTCGTGTCATGGCATTGCGCAGTAGATTGAGCCCCTGTTCATCGGGTTCGGCATATAGGTGGAGCAACCGGCTTTCCATTTGTGCATTGCAATATACTCCCGGATGATTGGCAAATCTTTTTTCTTGCATTTTTCTAGCACAGATTACTCTTTCACGGATGGAAGCGCTGCTTTCTGCCTGCTGTTTTTCCGATATCTTTTCAAATGGCACGGGAACGATCTCTATCTGTATGTCGATGCGGTCTAACAGCGGTCCTGAGATGCGGTTCAGGTAGCGTTGTACCTGTCCGGGGTTGCAGACGCATGCCTTGGTAGGATGGTTGTAGTATCCACAGGGGCAGGGGTTCATAGAGGCTACCAGCATAAAGCTTGCCGGATAGTCGAGGCTGTATTTGGCGCGCGAGATGGAGATGTGGCGGTCTTCCAAAGGTTGCCTGAGCACTTCGAGCACACTGCGGTTGAATTCCGGTAACTCATCCAAAAAGAGGACACCGTGATGTGCGAGACTGATTTCTCCGGGTTGTGGATTGGCTCCTCCGCCCACCATTGCAACCTGCGAGATGGTGTGATGGGGGCTTCTGAAGGGGCGGGTGGCTATCAGAGATGAGTCTTTTCCCAATTTTCCGGCAACGGAATGTATCTTGGTCGTTTCCAGACTCTCGCCCAGCGAAAGAGGAGGAAGAATGCCCGGCAGTCGTTTGGCCATCATAGACTTTCCGCTTCCGGGTGCGCCAATCATTATCAGGTTGTGCCCTCCTGCGGCAGCTACTTCGAGTGCGCGTTTCACGCTTTCCTGTCCTTTTACGTCTGCAAAGTCGTATGGGAAATTCTCCTGATTCTTATAAAATTCTTCGCGCGTATTGACTATGGTGGGTTTCAGCTCTCGTTCAACGTTGAAGAATTCTATGACTTCTTTTATATTTGCTACTCCATAGACATTCAGGTGGTTAACCACAGCCGCTTCGCGGGCATTCTGCCGGGGAAGGATGAATCCTTCAAAGCCTTGTTCGCGTGCACTGATGGCGATGGATAAAGCTCCTTTGATAGGTTGCAGACTTCCGTCCAGACTTAGTTCGCCTATGATGAGGTAGCGTGATAATTTTTCTTCGGAAACTATTTTTGCGGCAGCCAGTATACCAATGGCCAAAGGCAGGTCGTATGAGGAGCCTTCTTTGCGTATATCGGCCGGAGCCATGTTAATGACGATCTGACTGGTGGGAAACTTGTATCCGTTTACTTGTAAGGCGGATATGATACGTTCATGGCTTTCTTTTACGGCAGAGTCCGGCAGACCGACAAGAAAGAATTTTATACCGCGCGAACTATTGACTTCAATAGTTACAATGGTTGCATCAATTCCTTGTACAGCCGCGCCATAGACTTTTACCAGCATTCTTTTTATTTTTTCTTTTTACGAGCTCTTTCGGCTGCTTTTGCGGCTTTCTCTTTTTCTTTGTCTTGCTCTATGAGTTGTTTTACTTTATCTATTAATGCTTTTCCTCTGATGTCTCTGGCGACCACTCGTTTATTGGGTGCTATCAGGAGGTTGGCGGGCAGGCGGGTAATGCCTTGTTGTTTGACTATGGAGTTGTCCCAGCCTTTAAAGTCACATACTTGTTTCCACCGGGTGGTGTCTTTGTCGCAGGCCTTCAACCATTCTTTCTTGTCCAAGTCCAGTGACAGGCTGACAATGAGGAACTTCTCTTTTTTCAATGCCTTCTGTACGTTGACCAGTGAATCTTGTGCCGCCATGCTCGCTTTGTCCCAGCTTGCCCAAAAATCGAGAAGGATGTACTTGTCTTTCATCTCTTTCCAACCAATGGTCTTTCCGTTTTTATCGGTACAGGAAATTGTGTGTAGGCTTTGTCGGTTCAGTTCCTTCTTTTCCTTCAGCTTGGCTTGTAGGTCTATCATGTAAGGCGTGTCCTTGATGCTTCCGCTTAGCCCCTGTATCAGTTCATCTATCCGCGAATAGTCGGGAAGACTGTCCTGCACGTAATATTGTTCTATTAAATAAATATTGGCGAATGAGTGAGGGCTTTCTTTAATGAGACGGTCTACCGTAAACATAAGGCTGTCTGCTTTTGTTTTTTTGATGGCTTGAAGGATATATGCCATTCTTTCGTTGTCTCCTTTTCCTTTGATTTGTATATCTCCGGGAGTGCCGTTCCACGTTACGCTTTCTCCTTTGTTGGCAAACACGGGCAGAACTTCTTTATCGCTAAGTAACAATGAGAAGATGGTGAAAGTATCAGAGTTGATAGTGTAACTGAACTTTCCGTTTTGTGCGATAATCGTATCCAGTTTATAGTTAGGCTCCTGGTAGAAAACGAGTATGGTATCAGAAGACAAGCTGCTGATATTCCCTTTTAAAGTGAAAGTGCTCTTCTTGCTGCAACCGGTCAGCAGGAGTATAAGCGCAAGGAAAAGAAAAGATAATTTTTTCATCTCAAATTATTTTCTGCGAAAATACTCATTTTGGAGGTAACAGGCAGTATAAATGGAAGTTATTTTGCATAAAAAAACCGGGATATCCTTTAAATGGGACATCCCGGCTGTTTATTTAGTTATTTTAAATAGTCTGATTATTTGATAGAATCAGCAAATTTAGCGAATTCGCGGTCGTTTGCAGCTCTCTGAGCCATTGAAGCGTCCTTAGCGATTGCACTCTTAATGCTGCTGCTTACCAATGAAGCATTGTTAGTGCGGGCACCAACGATAGCCATTAAGTAGTCAGTCATTGCATCAGGATTCTTGATAGCAGACAAAGTTGCTTTTGCCTTGTTGTAGTCTTTAGCCAAAATCTGAGCTTGAGCAGCACTGTTAGTCTTAGCATCACCAAATGCATTTACAGCTCTGTCATACTGACCTTGTTTGATGTACAGGTTACCAAGAGCTTCGTTAGCAGCGTTAGCTCCGGTTGCTTTGCCTAAGTAAGATTCGGCAGCAGCTACATTACCGGCAAGGATATTCTGCATGAGCTTTTGCTGCGTCTGCCGGTGACAGTGGAGCTGGCGCTGCTGGCATTGGCCATTGCTGCGGGTGTTGGCATTGCATTGGGCACCTTATGCGCTGTTTACAAAAACAGTTGGCTGGATGATGCGGTACAGTTTTTGACTAATATACTTTTAGCTGTACCCGGTTTTTGGCTGGCGTTGCTGATGATTTTGCTGTTCAGCGAAACGCTGCGTCTGCTGCCGACAAGCGGCAGTGAAAGCCTGCGTTACTTTATTATGCCGGCGTTGGCAGTTTCGTTTTCTACCTCGGCAACAGTATGCCGCTATATGCGCAGCTCGCTGCTTACTGAATTTGCTTCCCAATATTTTCTTGTAGCGCGTGTGCGCGGAATCAGTAAAATAAAATTGCTTTTTTGCTATGCTTTTCCTAATGCTATGCTGCCGGTAATTGCTTTGCTGGGTAATTATCTGGCAGGCATTTTGGGCGGTTCTGTTATTGCGGAAAGTATTTTTGCTCTGCCTGGCATCAGCAG
>OLCR01000043.1_pt1 | contig 18835 bp, 14 predicted proteins | sample 1601901 | NCBI WGS metagenome assembly OLCR01 (sample SAMN02674597, study PRJEB24791) | human gut metagenome, SKBSTL013 | isolation source: stool | host: Homo sapiens | place: USA
GGTGGTCCGCACCGGGAAAGGCTGTTGCAATGATGGTATGCCGGGCATTCCTGCACCAGCGGGCCAGTCTGTGGGCCACGGCAGCAATGCCGCGCCCTGTGCGCACCACCATGTACTCTGCCGCAAAGCCCAGTGCATAAAGTGCCTCGCCAACTGTCAGCACCACGGCACTGGCCCGCAGCTTTTTGGCCACATCATTCATGTGCCGCTGCGTTTTGCGGCGGAAACGGTGCCGCCGCAGCAGGCCGGAGATCTGGACCTTTGCCCAGAAGCTTCGCAGTTTTTCTCTGCCCTTCACCGGCGCTGCAGGAGCCTGGCTCTGCGGCTCCTTTGTTTTTTCTTCGATCACAATTCTTTCGTTGATCATTCCGACTTTCCCTTCTTCATTTCATTGCTTCTCTGATCGCTGCAAGAAGTTCATCGTACTCTTCGTAAGCCGGAATTTCCGGATGATCTGCACGGATCTGCTCTGTACTGCGGAATAAGAATCCTGCCTTACTTGCCTGGATCATGCCAAGGTCATTGTAGGAATCTCCGCTTGCAATTGTGTCGAATCCGATAGACTGCAGTGCTTTCACAGTACTCAGTTTAGACTGCTCTACGCGCATCTTGAATCCTGTGATCTCGCCGTCCTCAGCTACTTCCAGACTGTTGCAGAACAGTGTCGGCCATCCGAGTTTCTCCATCAGCGGTGTCGCAAACTGTGTAAATGTATCACTGATCAGGATTACCTGGCTAAATGTGCGGAGCTCATCTAAGAACTCTCTCGCTCCCGGGAGCGGATCGATCTTTGCGATTGTCTCCTGGATCTCTTTCAGTCCGAGACCATGCTCTTTCAGAATTCCAAGTCTCCAATTCATCAGTTTATCATAGTCAGGTTCGTCTCTTGTTGTCTTCTTGAGTTCCGGAATTCCACTCGCCTCTGCGAATGCAATCCAGATCTCCGGTACAAGTACTCCCTCTACATCAAGACATGTTATATACATCGTAATATTCCTCCATCTGCTTCGTTCTCTAATCACTTTATTACTTTACTGTAATGTATTGATTTTAACATATATGCTGCATATTTACTAGATGCATTTTCATTAATAGCGGTATCGAAAAAAGGAGACCAGATATCTGATCCCCTTTCCCATCTTCCATTATTCCATAATAGGTTTCAGTGCTTCTGCAAGCTTCTCTTTCTCAGCTTCTGCCTCTGCAAGATCTTTACCAAGTGTTGTGTAGTAGATCTTGATCTTCGGCTCTGTTCCGGATGGACGAACGATTACTGTCTCGTTGTTCTCCAGTTTGTAAACAAGTACGTTAGCCTTCGGAAGTCCTGTTTCTTCTGTCTTCTCGTAATCGATCACGCTGGCTACTTTGTATCCTGCGATCTCTTCCAGAGGATTCTTACGAAGATTTTCCATGATTCCTGACATCTTATCCATTCCGCTCAGTCCCGGGAATTCAAAGCTATCGATCTTGTTGAGATAACGTCCGTACTGTGCGTAGATCTCTTCCAGTCTCTGTTTCAGTGAGCTTCCGATGCTTCTGTAGTAAGCGGCCATCTCACAGATCAGCATAGATCCGATGATTGCATCTTTATCACGTACATAAGGTCCTGCAAGGTATCCGTAGCTCTCTTCAAATCCGAAGATAAAACGGTCAACTTCTCCTGCTGCCTCGAGGTTCGCAATCTGATCTCCGATCCATTTGAATCCTGTCAGTACGTTGCGAAGTTCTACTCCGTAATGCTCTGCAACTGCATCTGCAAGTGGTGTAGATACGAGAGATTTCACTGCTACCGGTTTCTCAGGCATTGTGCCTTTCTCGATACGTCCTGCTGCGATGTAGTCAAGAAGAAGAACTCCGACTTCATTTCCTGAAACGAGCTCGTAAGATCCGTCCGGGCACTTCATAGCGATTCCTACACGGTCTGCATCTGGGTCTGTTGCAAGCATGAGGTCTGCGCCTGTCTCTTTCGCAAGATTCAGTCCCAGCTCAAGTGCTGCAAAGATCTCTGGGTTCGGGTAGCTGCATGTTGTGAAATATCCATTCGGATACTCCTGCTCCGGTACGATTGTTACATCTGTGATTCCGATGTCTTTAAGTACACGTGTTACCGGTACTAATCCAGATCCATTCAGTGGGCTGTATACAAGCTTAAGTCCTGCGCTCTTGCACAGACCCGGACGAACCTGACGAGACTCGATTGCCTCATACAGTGCATCCTTACAGTCATCTCCTACGAAACGGATCAGACCTTCTTCAACTCCCTGAGCGAAAGACATATACTTCGCACCTGTAAGTACATCTGTCTTCTGGATCTCTTCGTATACGATTGCTGCTGCATCATCTGTCATCTGGCATCCATCCGGTCCGTATGCCTTATATCCGTTATACTTCGCCGGGTTGTGGGATGCTGTTACCATAACACCTGCGTTACAGTTATAATAACGTGTTGCAAAGGAAAGTGCCGGTACAGGCATCAGAGCATCGTAAATTCTTACTTTAATTCCGTTCGCTGCAAGAACTCCTGCTGCTGTCTTCGCAAACACATCACTCTTCAGACGGCTGTCGTAGCTGATTGCTACTGTCTGTGTACCACCCTGTGTTTTCACCCAGTTGGCAAGTCCCTGTGTAGCCTGACGAACAACGTAGATATTCATTCTGTTTGTTCCTGCTCCAAGAACACCACGAAGTCCGGCTGTTCCAAACTTCAGCGCAACTGCGAAACGCTCCTTGATCTCATCATCATTTCCCTCGATTTTTGCTAATTCAGGCATCAGATCTGCGTCTTCCAGGTCTGCTGTCATCCAGCGCTTATACTCTTCCTGATACATCTTAATCACTCCTATCATTTACTTAAAATGTAAAATTATTGCAATTCAGCCATACAACGTAAGACCGTCAGTTTATGACCACTTCGTTGTATGGCTGAACTGTTTCTAAACTTTACAAGTCTAGTCATATTATACCATGCAGGTAGATTTACAGCAAGATTACTTGTCTATTTTAACAAGCATTTTCCATTACATAGAAATAATTCCCAATACATTTGCAATAGAACTTAATAATATAATAATCAGGCAGATCGGTGCCAGATATTTCATAAAGAACATGTATAATTTCTTTCTCTTAAATGCAGATGACTGCTCAATCTCCCTTGCAATCTTGTCAAATCCAACGGTACGAACGATCAAGAAGCATGTTGCAAGTGCTGCAAGTGGCATCATCACGGAATTTGTCAGGAAGTCGAAGAAATCCAGACATGCCATTCCAAAAATCTGAATAAAACTCAGTACTCCATATCCCATAGAAGATAAGGTTCCGATTATAAGCATAACAGCAGCCATAAGGATACAGCATTTCGGTCTGCTCCAGTGAAGTTCATCCTGGAATGTAGATACGCTTGTCTCCAGAAGTGAGATTGCACTTGTCACTGCTGCAAGAAGTACCAATATGAAGAACAGGATACCAGCCAGCCTTCCAACGCCCATACTTGCGAATACCTTCGGAAGTGTAATGAACATCAGAGACGGTCCTGCCTGCAGGTTATCCGGATTACCACCGGAGAATGCAAACACTGCCGGGATGATCATAAGTCCGGCAAGAAGCGCGATTGCTGTATCGAAAATCTCAACCTGTGTTGTACTCTTCTCAAGATCAACATCTTTACCAATATAAGAACCATATGTATACAAAATTCCCATCGCGATTGACAGGGAGTAGAACATCTGTCCCATTGCCGCAACAACCGTCATTGCTGAGAAGTGCTTTGGATTCGGAATCAGGAAATACTTCACACCTTCAATTGCTCCCGGTCTTGTTACAGAATAAATTGCTACGATAACCGCAAGGATAACAAGGATTGGCATCATAATCTTAGATACTCGCTCTACACCATTCTCAACTCCTGCCAGGATAACGCAGAATACAAGAATAGCAAACACGATGAACCATGCTTCTACCTGAAAAGAATCTGAAATAAATTCTGTAAAATATCCGTCCTGTGCAACAGTCTGCACATTTCCTTTCAAATACTCTGCAAGGTACTTGATAACCCAGCCACCGATCGAACTATAATACGGCACGATCAGCATAGGGATTATTGCATTGAGCCATCCGCCGATCTTAAATGATTTTGTCTTACCAAATGTCTGAAAAGCTCCAACCGGACTTTTTCTTGTCATTCTTCCAAGTGCTGTCTCTGACATGATCAGAACATATCCAAAAGATACGGTCAGAATCAGATAAACGAGAAGGAAGATTCCCCCTCCATATTTCGCAGCCAGATACGGGAATCTCCAGATATTTCCCAGGCCGACTGCTGAACCTGCAACAGCAAGCACATATCCGATTTTACCCGAGAAGCTTGCTCTCTTTGCTGATTGTCCATTGTTACTCATAAATTGCCTCCCATCACATAACAGTCTGTACTGCTATTTTCCCATCTTTTTTATAGCCTATACTGTTCTATTCTACCATTCACAATCATGAATAGCAACAAAAAAGAGCGTTGACAGCGCTTTTTAAAACACATTTAAAATGCTATCTCGGCTCATTTTTATACGTTTTTATAATTTCCCTTCTATTTCTGCTCTTTCAAGCAATCTCTCAATCCCTATATTCCATGTTCCGATCTTCACTCCGGCATTGATCACACGCTTACATTTCCCTATTGTCTCAAATGCTTTCTGAAGCGTTTCTTCCCGAATCTCCTCAAACGGTTCTTCCGTGATCACTTCTGCCGCAAGTAATCTTGCCAGCCGGTAATCCATATCATTTTCATATAAAATACCTGCCGCAAACGGGATGTGCTCCTTCTGAAGTCTTCGATAAACCGGGATTCCAGTTCTGCCGGAAGAGATCACGAACACTTCCGGCTCACCCTCCGGCGCAGGAAGTTCAATACTTCCAAAAAGCGGGTCAAAATATCCATTATTGATTCCATACAATTCGCGAATGATTTCTTCTGTAAATACTTCTTCCGGATTTCCGTAATGTGAAATCGTCTCGCCTTTGACACAGATGATCTTATCTGAAATCTTCTGTGCCAGATCGATTTCATGAAGAGACATAATCACCGTAATCTTCTTCTGCCTTGCCATCCGCTCAAGGATAGACAACAGCTCCAACTTATATTTTACATCCAGGAACGAAGTCGGCTCATCTAAAACGATCACATCCGGGTCCTGACAGATTGCTCTCGCCAGCAGAACGCGCTGCTTCTGTCCGTCACTAATCGCATTAAAATCACGGTTGCCGAGCTCCTGCGCATGCACCGCCTGCATCGCCTCTTCCACCAGACATTCATCTTCCTGCGTCAGAATCCCAAGTCTTCCTGTGTAAGGATAGCGTCCGGTCGCCACAATATCATGACAAGTCATCAACTCTGTCTTGATCCGATCCGTCAACACGACCGCCATCTTAGACGCAAGCTCTTTGTACGGCAGTTTCAGAAGAGAAGTATCGTCAAAAAATACATTTCCTCCAACGACTTTCAGCTGTCTTGTAATACTTTTCAAAATCGTTGACTTTCCTGAACCATTCGGCCCGATTAAAGTCACGATCTCCCCCTTGTTGATCCCGATATTAATATCACGGATCAGGGAGTTTCCATTATAACCTACCGACAGGTCTTTCATTTGAAAATAATAATCTACCATCTTATTTTCTTCCTCCCTTCGGTATCATCATATAGATAACGATCGGTGCACCCAAAATAGAAGTCACCGTACTGATATTCAATTCCACCGGTGCCAGTGCCATTCGTGCGATCAAATCACAGATCATACAGAACACAGCTCCCATAAAGAACGTTCCCGGTATGACCACGATCGGTTTTGACGTTCCAAATGCTTTCCTTGCAAGAAACGGAACTGCGATTCCCACGAAAGAAATCGGTCCCGCAAATGCTGTCACACACGCTGACAGAATACTGGAAAGCAAAATCAAAATCACGCGAAATGTCTTGATGTTGACTCCCATACTCTGCGCATATGCTTCTCCCAATTGATATGCACTGATTGGTTTGGACAGGAAAAATGTAAACAGCACCGCAAGTCCGACAACCACTGCTGCCACACGAATATTGCTCCAGCTCATTCCGGAAAAACTTCCCTGTGACCATCCGTGCAGATTCACAATATCAGAATCATCCGCAAATGTCACAACAAAATCCGTGATAGCCGAACAGATATATCCGATCATGATTCCTCCGACAAGAAGAGATGCCATATGCTGCACTTTTTTCGACATCAGAAGGATAAATCCCGTCGAGATCAGCGACCCGATAAATGCTGCAAGAATCAGTGTATACGAAGAAAATCTTCCGATATATTTCAAATACACGATCATTGTAAGTGCCACGACCATTTTCGCTCCGGAAGAAATTCCGAGAACGAAAGGTCCGGCAATAGGATTGGAAAAAAATGTCTGCAGCAAAAAACCTGAAAGAGACAATGCACCACCAAGCAGCGCTGCCATCAGAATTCTCGGAAGACGGATCTTCCATATAATATTGTACTCTGTCGCCGCTCCTTCTTTCAGAAAGAGAATGCGCAAAATCTTAGGCACCGGAATATGAACATTTCCGGTATTAATATTTAGCACTGTCACAACACAAAATACTGCTGCAAGAATCAGAAATACCGCTGTGTATCTTGTACGCCGTCTGAAATTTTCCTGATGAAAACTTGTCTGCTCCATTCTTCTACTCCATCTTTTCAAGAAATGTCATCTGAGATGCATCACCGTCTGTCAGCATCAGATGCATATCTTTGATCAGCTCTCCGACTGTATCTGTTGCCTGATATAAGTTCTTTCCGGTATACCAGACATTTCCGTCTTTCACCGCCTTGAATTCGGAGAACAATTCATTCTTTGCTTCCAACTCACTGATACTATTTACCTGTCCGTCGATCGTCCCGTTGTAGATCAGATAATCTGCATCTACAGCAGTCGCATAGAATTCCTCCATCGTCAGTTTAACAGATGGTGCGTTACTGTCCGGATTCTTCAGATCTTTGAACGCATATCTTCCACCTGCGATTTCAATCATTGACGGAATATAATCGTCAGATTTTCTCACAACGATTGAACCATCCGTACTCACATAGAAATAAGCAACCGTCTTTTCCGTGTTCTCGAAGCCTTTCAGTTCCTCGATTACATGAGCCTGCTGGTCAAAAAATGTATCCGCTTCTTCCTCTTTATTCAGAAGCGCCCCATAAAGCTTGATCCACTCGGTTCTTCCAAGCGGATGTGACTCATAACTGGAGTAATCTACAAATACCGGAATCCCAAGATCTTCGATCATTTCCTGTACTTTCGGTGTATGAAGGATCATCGTTGATTCGATTGCCAGATCACAGTCTCCGTCAACGAGAGTCTCATAATCCGGTTCGCTGTATTTTCCCGCAAATGTCATCGCTCCGGATTCCATTGCTTCCTTTGCACTCTCTACATACCAGCCGGAAGCCTCAAGCCCGGAGAATTTCACCTTGTCAATTTCGCCGATTGCATCAAACAGAGACATGGATGCTGTCGCCGCCATATAAATATTCTCTGTCGGCTGCTGGATCACAACAATATCATCCGCCAGATTTTCCGGTTCTTCTTCACCTTCCGGAACGATCAGATATTGCTTATCTTCATGGACATCGATCAACTTATATCCATCCTTGTAATAGTATACATCGAATTCTGTCGCGTAAGTCAGATCCATTGTAGATTCATAGGTAAGCCCTTCGATTTCCGGTGCTTTTTTTGTCTTGTCGGCTGCATCTTTGGTCTTATCCTTTGTTACATCTGTACCTGCTGAATTATTACCGCTGTTTCCACCGGAGGCTGCGGTAGAACCGCAGCCTCCGAGCAGAAGTGCAGCTGAAAGCATTAACGCTGTGATTCTGCATCTTCTTATCTTCATTCTATTTTTCTCTCCTATTTCTCTGCCGCTGCTACTGCCGCATCAAACTTCTCGTTCGTCAGCTCTTCACATCCGTAGAGAACACCGTAAACCTTGATCCACTCCTGCTTTCCAAGTTCTGTCTTTTCCTCGGAAGAACGATCAACGAGTACCGGAATACCAAGTGTCGCAAGCTTCTCTGTCAACTCCTCAAACTGCTCCGTCTGCTCTTCCAAAGTCAACGTCTCTTCTGTATCCTTACTGTCTTTCTTGTCAGTATCTTTTGCTTCTACTTCGGTTTCTTCTGATTTCGCACCCGGAAGGATATCTCCTGTAAACAATGCAAGATTCACTTCACTCTTCACAAGGTTCTTCAACTTCAGCTTGTCCGCTGTTCCTGCATATGCAACTTCAGCATTCTTCTCTCCGTCTTTTGCTTTCATCTTATCAGCAATCTCGGATACTGTACAGTCTTTGCTCTTCATTCCAACTGCTGCAACATTATCGAGAAGATCTAAGTCTTTCATCATATTCAGAATCTCATCAGACTCTGCATAAGTATGATCTGTCGGTTTTTTCACAATGATCATATCCTGCTCAAGGCCAACCGGAACTTCCACATCCTCCGGAACGATCAGATATTTCACAACATTTCCCTTGTAAAGCTCTGCTGCCAGTTCCTGTTCGCTTGTGCCGTTATTATCCGAAGCTGCGGCTTCCTCGACAGAAGCATCTACTTTGCTTTCTGCATCTGAGTTCTTAGAATCTTCTGATCTATTGATCGTAACAGAAGCTACTTTCTTCTTGGAAGACTTCTCTTTATCTTCTGCAGACTTCTCATTTTCAGACTTTGTTTCCTCTGCTTTTTCCGGGTCTCTTGCTGTGTCCTTCGTCATATCGATTTCAAGAAGTGCAATCCCCTGATCATAATGATAAATCTTGAAATATTCTGCATAGTCAAGCTTTGTCTCTGACTGATATTCCAAACCTATGATTTCAGGTGCTTGTTCATCCAGCTTCTGGTTACTGCTTGTTGAAGCATCTGTTCCGTTTGCAGATGTTCCTCCATTCGCCGCTGCAAGATAAATGAAAATCGTATATTCTATCTCATGTGCGACAGACATTTTATCTGTCATTCCAATAATCTTATTGTTCTGATTCAACGCAACCGGAATAACAGCTGTCGCTGATCCGCCGCCCTTTGTTGTGTAATACTTATTTCCGTTCGCTTTCACATACTGATAATGATCACTGCTGAACACGAGTGTTGCATAAGCCTGTCCATTCTGGATCGTCACTTTATTACAAGTAATCTGAACCTTACCTGTTCCACCTGACCAGGTAAAACGATCTGGAGTGTATACACCGTCTTTCAGTGTTGTTCCACTGTCTACATGAGAAGTAGAACCACTTGTATCGGATTCGTATTTTGATACATTATCTGCTTTTCCGTCATTTCCATCTGTTTTTCCTGAATTAGTTCCAGATACAGAACCGCCTGGGAAAGCAGAATTGTTTGTTCCTGTATTACCTGTATTGTTGGAACCACCAGTAGTTCCGGAATTTCCTGTGTTTCCGTTGTTTCCGGAATCACCTTTATTCTCAGAATCTGTAGAATTAAGATCGGCAATCTTCTTCATTGTCTCTGACTGGAAAGTCAGCGTTCTGTCATACCAGATTCCTTTTTTAATGGAATAGGCTGCTACTGCGATTTCCTTATCCAACGCTTCTACCGGAACAGTATAAGTATATTTTCCTTCTTCATTCACCTGATATGGAATCCAGGATGACTGATCTGCGCTTGCAGCCTCTTCCTTTGTTCCCATATACAGATAGCCGTAACCGGTTCCGCTTAATGTAAGCACGGCACTCATTTTTCCGTCTTTTGCTGTCAGGATACAATCCACTACTTTAAACATGGAAGAACTGGAAGTTACGTCCATACTGTAGATTCCGTTTGCTACTGTTGCTTCCGGTGCTGGATTCGGATTTGGAACCGGATCCGGTGTCGGTGTTGGCGTTGGTGCCGGATCCGGTGTTGAGGTTTCTCCCGGATTCGGAATGTACATCCATAAGTACTGTTTGTCATACCAGGTCTGATCTTTTGACTTTCTCAAAGATACCGGAATTGTCTGACCTGCTTTTTCTTTCGGCACATTGAAATGAAATGTCCATGCACCTTCTTCATCCTTTGTTCCTTCTATAACAGATGCTTTCAACAAATCATCTTTTGAACCAAGATATAGCGCATCAAATCCTGTGTTGTTTGTCTTGATCGTAATATCAAGTTCGCCATCCTTTTCAACAACTGTTGATTCACTGACCTTGAACATCTTGAACTCTTCAGCATCTTCTTTTACTACTTTCACAGATTCTCCAGTTACAGAAGGAGCCTCCTGCAGTGGCGGAAGTTCCGGTTCCGGAGTATTCGTAGAATCGTTAGAATCTGTAGAAGGTTCTGACTTGCCTGTCTCATCTTTTATCTGTGTATCCTTGTTATCAGTTTTTTCGTCCGCAACCTGATCTGAGACAGTTGTGCCTGGATTTTTCCCGGTGGTTTCTGTATCTTTCTCTTCTGAGTTATTTTCTAAGTTGTTTTCTGAATTATTTTCTGAGTTATTCTCTAAATTTGGTTTTGTTTCTGCTTCGATTGAATTCTGATTATCTGATTTATCCGAAGAATTATCAACTTTATCAGATTCCTCTGTCTGATCTTCTTTTGTTAAATCGTCATTTCCTTTATCTTCTTTAACATTTCCCGCGTCTTCTGTCTGACTTTCATCTTGTTTCTTATCTAGATCAGCTTCTTCCACCTCAACAGTTTCCTGTAAATTTGTCTCATACTGCTGCTCATTTTCTGCCGCATATGTTCTTGTATAAGACAATGGTGAAATCATCATAGAACCTGTCAGCATAAGCGCAAGCCATCTGCTCTTATTTTTCATTTCTTTTTTTCTCCTCATAAGTCGTGAATTACAAAATGCGAAAAATGGATAGAATTATCCTGACTCGAATGAATGATTACTGGTCGCACGTAGTGTGAACAGTAAGAATGATTCTTTCGGTACAATCAATTACTCGTGATCTGGAATTCGTATATTCCCCGCACCAACGGCCGGCAGGTTTCCTGACTTACAGATCTTCTATACAGAACACCTTCCCGGTCTCCCAGTGGATGTGCGGACTCTCCACACTTGCCTGTATAGGAGCGGTCTTCTGAAATCTAATTTCTAAGAAGACCGCATCTCTGCTCACAGTGACGAGTTCGTACAGGTCTTGCACCTGTTTCCCTTTTACCTGTTTCGATCAGGATATGGAAATATATTCCTGATCAAACAGCACCGAACGCTATTATTTCTGACTAACTATAACATTTCATTATATTGAAGTCAACTATTCCGCCTTCACGGCCCAGCGCATCTTCGTGGATCTTGCTCTTCCGTTCTGTGCACATTCCTGCGCTGACGGACGTACAACATCCCTTGCATATTCGGAATAGATTCCTTCTTTATATCCTGCTTTGAGTGCTTTCTTTACAAGCTTGTCCTCTCCGGAATGGAATGTAAGAATTGCTACTCTTCCGCCCGGTTTTAATGCTCCCGGGAGTTTCTCCATAAATTCATACAGCACTTCGAATTCATTATTCACATCTATGCGAAGTGCCTGGAATGTTCTCTGGCAAGTCTTTTTGATAATGTCCTTCTTTTCTTTATTATTTGGAAGGAAATCTAAAGTCTTCTCGATGACATTTCTAAGCTTTGTTGTTGTATCAATGCGATTGCCCTTGCGGATCTCTGTTGTGATCGCTTTCGCCAGCTCTTCGCAGTATGGCTCATCTGAATTCTCGTAAAGCATTCCGGCAAGCTCTTCCTCGGAAATGTTATCAAGGCGCTCTGCTGCGCTGATTCCCTTCTCCTGGTTCAATCGCAGATCCAGCGGTCCGTCAACTTTGAAGGAAAATCCTCTCTTTGGATTGTCGATCTGCATAGAGGAAACTCCAAGGTCCGCAAGGATAAAATCAAATCCTCCAACTTCTTTCGCAATCTCATCGATCGTGCAGAAGTTCTGCAGACGGATACTTAAAATATCTTCTCCGAATCCCTGATCTGCCAGACGTTTTCTTGTCTTCGCAGACTCTTCCGGGTCAACATCTGTTGCATAGATGTGCCCCTCACCTTTCAGACATTCCAGCATTGCTTTCGTATGTCCACCGTATCCGAGTGTCGCATCGAATCCAGTCTCACCCGGCTGGATTTTCAGGAAATCCAGGATCTCATTTACCATGATAGAAATGTGCATTCCGGCAGGAGTATTTCCCTTCTGGATTACATGTGCGATTGTGTCCTTGTATTTCTCCGGCTGTAACTCTTTATATTTCTCCTCGAATTTCTTCGGGTATTTTCCTTTGTATCTCACACGACGCTTGTGCGGTGTCTGTGATTCCTGAATATTTTGATTGTTCTGTTCGCTCATTTCGCTCTCCTGTTTTTATTTTTACAACGTATGTACAGTAAGTATATCATGAAAGTTATTCACAATATACCATGATCTTTAAAATGTTTTCCACATAAGTCTACGTATTTTTTCACTCATTCACATTTTTTTACCAAAACCATTGTGGATTCGCCATTTTATCCGGCCGCATATCTTACTGCCACGTTCATCACTCCCGCAAGCATCATCACAATCACCGGATTCAGTTTTGTCTTACGAAGCAATAACAGACAGATTCCAAAGATCACCACCATAGACCATTTTGTCGCCGCAACCTGCACAATTCCATCTGTCCAGAATGCAGTGTGCAGAATTGCGATTCCTGCGGATGCGATCAGTGCGACAACCGCCGGTCTTAGTGATTCCAGCACGCTCTGGAACATTTTCATTTTCTTATATCTTAAATAAAACCATGCGATCAAAGTTACGATAATACAAGACGGCAGAATGCACCCACAGGTCGCCGCAACAGATCCCGGAACTCCCGCAATCTTGCTGCCGACAAATGTTGCCGCATTGATCGCAATTGGCCCAGGTGTCATCTGGGAAATCGTGATCAGATCTGTGAATTCTGTCATCGTAAGCCAGCCGTGCTGTGTCACAACCTGTTCCTGGATCAGAGGCATCGCCGCATAACCGCCGCCAAAGCTGAACAGTCCAATCTGAAGAAAGCTTAAAAATAATTTCAGATAAATCATTTCTCTTCACTTCCTTTCTTCGTGATCTTTTTCTCAATTAATGCGCGGAGTACTCCGACAATTCCACAGATCAGAATCACATAGACTACATTTACCTCAAATATGCAGGAAGCTATAAATGCCCCGACCATAAGTACGTATGACAAAGCATCTTTCTTCTTCACGATTCCGGCACCCATGTCATATGTCACAGATGCGATCACGGCGCCCACTCCGGCCTGCATTCCTTCGAGCATTAAGCTGATGATCTGGTTACTTCGAAATGCCTGATAACCGGCAGAAAGTATCGATATAATAAGAAATGGTGGGATTACTGTCCCGGCAATTGCTGTCAGAATCCCCGCAATTCCAGCCAGTTTATACCCGATCACGATTGCTCCGTTCACTGCGATTGCTCCCGGTGCCGACTGCGCGATCGCCACAAGATCCAACATTTCTTCTTCCTCAATCCAATGATATTCATCTACGAACTTTTTCTTCATCAGGCTGACGATCACATAACCTCCACCAAATGTGAACGCGCTTAAGTAAAAGGTTGACCAGAAAATCTTCCACAATTTTTTATCTTGTTTTTTCCCTTGCGTTTTTTCTTGTTGTTCTTCCATATATATTGTCCTCGTATATTATGATTATGCGAATTGCGTAGCACTAGAACTCCCGCCACACTATATGCTATTGACAGGCAAAATTCCCTAACTATAATATTCTTTCTCTTGTAGTCTATCGCAATCAAAATGATTATGCAATCGCCTTGAATTTTTTACATTATATTTTCCTTTTTGAAACCTTAATTTTATCTGAATTTTCCCTATTTGGAAAATGATTATGATACAATGAGAACAGTAATATTTATCATAAAGGAGATTGAAATTGAAAAACCTATTTTTTCGATTCTCTTGTGCCGTTCTCCTATGTTACTGCCTGACCGGATGCGGTAGCATACAGCACAAATCCAGTACGGACACGGCGCAGGGTACTAAGGCACCACCCAAGACAGCGGATGATTTTTCTATCTCATCAGATTCTGAAAATGAAACTGTAGATGAAACTTCTTCTGCTGATGCCGCCACCCCATCTGCTTCTGAATCTGAATCCGTAACTCAGCAGGAACTGCTGACCGGCGCAGCGGCTCTTTACAGCAATGGACAGGAGATCAGCTTTGACCCTTCCTGGCAATACGCAGACTTTTCTGCAATCAATTCTGGAACAGCTACTATTTATCTTGCAGATTCTGATCGCAAGGATATCGTCGTCGGCGTGAATGCCGGACATGGAACTTCCGGTGGTGCTTCTGTAAAGACACAGTGTCACCCGGATGGTTCTCCAAAGACAACCGGCGGAAGCACTGCTCAGGGTGCAACTTATGCGACTGCAGTTTCCGGGGGAATGACATTTAACGATGGAACTGCTGAAAGCACTGTTACACTTCAGATGGCTCAGATTCTGAAAGATAAGCTGCTTGCTCAAGGATATGATGTCCTTATGGTGAGAACTGGCGACGATGTCCAGCTTGATAACGTTGCCCGCACCGTACTCTGTAACAATGTAGCTGACTGTCACATCTCACTCCACTGGGATGGAGATGGATTGGGATATGACAAAGGCTGTTTCTACATTTCTGTGCCGGATGGTCTGAAAAGTATGGAACCTGTCGCTTCCCACTGGCAGGAACATGATGCACTTGGGGCCTCTCTTGTAGAAGGACTTCGTACAGAAGGAATGACCATTTACCAAAATGGTTCTATGAATATTGATCTGACACAGACTTCTTATAGTACAATTCCGTCTGTTGATATGGAACTTGGAAATGCAAGCTCTGACCACAGTGATTCCACACTAAACAGTCTGGCTGATGGTCTAGTTCTTGGACTCAATGCTTATTTTGGAAATTAGAATTTTTATTGAGTTATTTATTTTATTTTTTAAGGAGGTTATTATGGAGCCACTCATTCGTGTTAAAAATATGTACAAGATCTACAATCCTGGAGAAAATGAAGTCCGCGCGCTGGATGATGTTTCTCTTGAGATCAACCAGGGAGAATTTATTGCCATTGTCGGACATTCCGGTTCTGGTAAATCTACATTTATGAATATGCTCGGCTGTCTTGACACACCTGATTCCGGGGAATATTTTCTGGACGGAAAAGATGTTGCCAATCTCTCAGACAATGAACTGTCTGATATCCGCAATCACAAGATTGGCTTCATCTTTCAGGGATTCAATCTGATCCCAAACCTGGATGCACTTGGAAATGTAGAACTTCCACTGATTTATCGCGGACTTGGAAAGCAGCAAAGAAAAGAGATTGCCGGGGAAGCTCTATCGAAAGTTGGACTGGAAAATCGTATGGACCACAGACCGAACCAGCTTTCCGGTGGACAGCAGCAGCGTGTCGCTGTAGCAAGAGCAATTGCCGCACAGCCGCCGATCATCCTTGCCGATGAACCGACCGGTAACCTGGACAGTAAATCAACTATCGAGATCATGAATATTCTGAAAGACCTTCATAAGTCTGGAAGAACAGTTATTATCATTACACATGATGATGAAATTGCTAATCAGGTTGATCGTGTTGTCCGCATTATGGATGGAAAGATTGTGAGTGATAGTGTAAATCCGTAGCAATTTAAATCTTTACCTGCAATTACAGAGAGAGGGCAGTACTTCACGATTTCTCAATCGTTGAAGCACCGCCCTCTTTCTATGTTTCTTATTAGATATTTCTTACTGGAATTTCTAATTACTTCTATTTACTTTTTATTCTACTGATACAAGCTCAATCTTGAAGTTCAGTTCTTTTCCTGCCATCTCATGGTTTGCATCGAAAGTGATTGTTGTCTCTTCCTTAGCTGTTACCTTTACCGGAAATGGCTGTCCATACTGATTGGACAGGTAAACCTGCTGTCCCACTTCGAGGTCTTCAGATCCCGGGAGTTCTGCAATCTCTACTGTGAAGATAGCTTCCGGATTCGGCATTCCATAAGCTTCTTCCGGCATCAGATGGATGTCTACTACCTGACCAACTTCCATATCAGCTACTGCTGCGTCAAATCCTTTGATCATCTGTCCTGCACCGCATACGAACTCAAGTGGCTCTCCACGGTCATAAGAAGAATCAAACTGAGTTCCGTCATTGAATGTTCCTTTGTAATGTGTACGGCATTTCTTTCCAACATTCTTTCCTTCCATTGTAGTGTGTGATCCGCATCCGCCACCGCAGCTGCTTCCACAAGAATGTCCCTCTTCATGATCTCCACAAGAATGTCCTTCCTCATGGTGATGATGATCACAAGTAGCTCCTTTGGATGTAAGCTCGCCTTTCAGGTATGCCTCTACTGCCTGGTCTGCATCTCCCTGAGCACCTGAACATAATTCAACGCCGGCCTCTGCAAGTGCAGTCTGTGCACCTCCGCCGATTCCACCACAGATCAGAACATCTACGTTCTGTCCCGCAAGCAGTCCTGCCAGTGCTCCGTGTCCTTCCCCATTAGAACCGATCACTTCACTGGAAACCACCTTATTATCTTCTACTTCGTACACTTTGAAAGTCTCTGTCTTTCCAAAATGCTGGAAAATATTTCCGTTGTCATAAGTTACTGCAATTTTCATTGTAAAATCCTCCGTTTCAAAATTCCCTGTCAGACTAGTATAATCCATTACGCAGGTAAAAGCAACCTTTGTGTAAATGCGACGTTGCGCTTTGTAGCAGTTACTGTTCACACGGTGTGCGACCAGCAACGCAAACAGTATCATTGACACAATCTCCTCAAGACACTATACTTGTTATAAAACTTACTCCAAACCATCAGAAAGTGAGCACAACCATGGAATATGAACACATCACCCATTCCTTTGAACCAATATATAATGAAGACTCCGAGATTCTGATTCTTGGAACTCTTCCTTCTGTAAAATCCCGGGAAAATAATTTCTACTACGGACATAAACAGAATCGATTCTGGAAATTGTTGGCGAAGCTTTGTAAAGAAGAAACTCCGCAGACAATTGAGGAGAAAACTTCCATGCTGCTCCATCACCATATCGCCATCTGGGATGTCATCCAAAGCTGCGACATCAAAGGCTCCAGTGACAGCAGTATCAAGAATGTGACACCAACTGATTTGAAACAAATTTTAGATCATTGTCAGATTCGACAAATCTATGCAAATGGAAATAAAGCCGGAGCTCTTTATAAGAAATATCAGCAGCCGCTGACCGAAAGAGACATCCTTGTGCTTCCTTCCACCAGCCCGGCCAATGCCGCCTGGTCACTGGATCGTTTGTACGAAAAATGGAGTGAGATACTGAGGTGAATTATATTGCCTCAATTCTCACTCCATTTTTATTCGAATAAATTACTATTTCAAACAACTTAGATTATTCGCTAACCTGCGCTCTTCTCTGCTCAAACACTGCTGCCAGCCTCGGCAGAATCTTATTGCAAGCCATTGTGTATGCCGCACCGAATACATTTGCCCCAATACGAAGCGCTACCGCATACGGCATTCCGAACAAGCCGGATGCAATCGACAATGCACCAAATGTATTAAATGCTGTCTGCCATGCATACCCTGCAGAATACCCGACTCCAATTCCTCCGATCATTCCGATGTATGGATACATTGACTCCGGAAGCACCAAATACAGGATAACAAATAACAGACATCCTACTATATTAAATGCAGCTCTCTTTCCTGCTCGTTCTTTACAGTCATCCGGGAATGGAAGACAAACAGACATGCTTGCGATCCCCGCCCACATTGCTCTCGGAAGTCCAAGCAATGACATAAATAACATTGCACTGGAAACAACTAATGAAAGACGAATGTACCATCTGTTTCTTGCAGAGCTGATATTGAACTCGCGGAACAAATCAAAAAATGATCTTCTATACGGTCTGTTCTTCTGATTCTTATAGAAGATTGCCATACACAATACCATTCCAACCAAAAGGCCAGCCACGCGATACAAGTACTCCTGTCCAGTCACATCATATCCTTGAAGAAGAAGATATCCAAGAACAAATGTAGAATGATTGTACATGATCACATTGTGACATCCCAGAATCATAAGAAGCAAAATACATACTATATTAATAAAGAATGCCGGAACCGGTGACACCATATTCGAAAGCTTCGGTCCTGCAATCAATATTCCAAAGATTCCGACGATGGAGGCCAATCCGTGCGTTGTACGAATTCCAAAATCTGCCTGTCGAAGAACAAGCACCGCAAGAAGCACTGTAACGCCTACTACACTGTTGTTATTCCCTGTGAAATGACTGTATAAAGAAACTACCGCCACACAAAATGCCATTACAAGATAGACTTTAAAATTATAAATAAGAATGTGGCGATACCTTTCCTTCTTGTCTTTTGTCGCTTTGATCAGCTGCTTAGATGCAACTGAACTAAGCTGTAATTCCTGATAAAATGTCATATATCTCTTCCTCCCACTGTTATTTTTCTTCAAAATATCAACGAGAAACTATAATACAAATCTATCTCAGAGTCAATAAAAACTTTATTAAAATTTTCTGATAAATCAGAATTATTCAAACAATATATAGAATTTATTTTTTAGGCTTTACAAACCGTTCACTCTATGATAAGATAATTTGTGTCGAGCGGAAGTGGCGGAATGGCAGACGCGCTAGATTCAGGTTCTAGTGGGAGTTTTATCCTGTGGGAGTTCAAGTCTCCTCTTCCGCATTGATGGAATGTAAGAGAAACCTTTGATTTTCAAGGG
>OLCR01000054.1_pt1 | contig 17691 bp, 12 predicted proteins | sample 1601901 | NCBI WGS metagenome assembly OLCR01 (sample SAMN02674597, study PRJEB24791) | human gut metagenome, SKBSTL013 | isolation source: stool | host: Homo sapiens | place: USA
TGGCGGAGAAGATGTATGAATATATCATCAGTAGGTGTAAGGAACAAGTAACGGTAGTTGAACGGGGAAAATTTGGCGCAGATATGAAAGTAAGTCTTGTAAATGACGGTCCGTTTACCATTGTACTTGATTCAGAAAAGTTATAATCAAAGGGCAGAAGAATCTTCAGGGACAAAAGTTGTTCCGGAGATTCTTTTTTAGTTATATAACTAATTAAATATTTGTTAAAATGACGGAATGATTATTAAATAAATATAAAAACATTGACATTACTGGTGAAAATGACTAATATAATCGTTAGACATCTAATTAATTGGGAGAGGAGAAATAATATGCACAAAGAGATGGAATCATCTGTGTTCTTTTCGATATTCCAATTGATGCAGTTCATGAAATATCAGGGAATGAAAAGAATGGAAGAACTGGACATCAAGCCGAGTCAGGCAGGAATATTATTTTCACTGAAATGCTGGGGAGAACAGTCACAGAGACAGCTCGCACAAAGAGTTGGGATTACTCCACCGTCTATGACAGTCGCACTTCGCAAGATGGAAGAAAAAGGTTATGTAAGCCGTAAGACGGATGAGAAGGATCAGAGGATTACAAGGATACAGCTTGCTCCGAAAGGGGAAGAATGTATAGATGGAATACGCTGTGTCCTTACAGAGATGGAAGAAATAATCTATCAGGGGATATCAAGAGAAGAGGTACTTCTGATGAAGCGTCTGCTTACAGAGATGAAGAATAATCTTCTGGAGTCTAAGGATTTCAAAGGAGTGGATATGCAGACCATTATGGAAAAAACACATCCTTCTATGAAACATATGTAGGAACTGTTTTGATATAAATAGGACAGAAAGGAAAGGCATAAAAGATATGGGAAAATTATTAAAATTTCTGAAACCGTATGCAGGTGCGGTTGTAGCGATTATCTGTATACTTGTCGTGCAGGCATATTGTGACCTGTCATTGCCGACATATACATCGGATATTGTGAATGTCGGTATCCAGCAGGGTGGTATCGATGAGACCGTACCGGATACGATTTCTAAAAAAGATCTGAACCATTTGTTACTTCTGGTTCCGTCGGATAAGCAGGAGCTTGTAAAGAATGCTTATACGAAATCAACGAAGAAATACGACTATAAGGGAACCGTTATGGAATTAAAATCTTCTGTAAAAGAAGATGATAAAAAGATGGAGAAGCTCTCCGATATCCTCGGAAAGCCGATGCTTCTGGCGGCAGGATTTGACTCCGGCAGTGACATGACACAAAGAATCGAAGACCAGATGCGCACAAATATGAAAAAACAGGTTGAAGCAAAACAGGCTGAGGCCAAGGCGCAGATGGAAAAAGCACAGAAAGAGGCAGAAGATAAGATTAATGCACAGTTTGCAGATGCACTGGCGGCGGCCCAGACACCGGAGGCGAAGGCCCAGGTGCAGGCCCAGATGCAGGCAGCGGCACAACAGGTACAGACTCAGATGCAGGAAGCACAAAAGAAGGCAGCAGCGCAGATGTCAGAAGTTCCGGATTTTGACAAGATGGATATCTATGATATGTTGAACTTCATGGGAGCAGAAGGCAGAGACGCGCTGATCAAACAGATGAATAAACAAATGAATTCCATGCAGGATTCAATCATTGAACAGGCAGCCTCCACCTATATCAAAGATGCTTACACACATGTAGGAATCGATACCGATCAGATCGAAACCAGTTATATCTTACACACAGGGGCCAAGATGCTGGCACTTGCATTCCTTGGAATGGCGGCAAGTATTATGGTCGGACTATTAGCATCTCGTGTCGGAGCCGGTGTCGGACGCGGACTTCGTGAGAATGTATTCCGTAAGGTTGTCGGATTTTCCAATGCAGAGTTTGACAAATTCTCTACGGCATCACTGATCACAAGAAGTACGAATGATATCCAGCAGATCCAGCTGTTGATTGTGATGATCCTTCGAATGGTTCTGTATGCACCAATTATGGCAATCGGAGGAATCTGGAAGGTCTTCCACACGAATGTCAGCATGTCATGGATCATCGGACTTGCGGTTGCAATCATTGTAGTCATCGTAGGATTTTTATTCTTTGTAGTTATGCCGAAGTTCAAACTGATCCAGAATCAGGTCGACAGACTGAATCTTGTCAGTCGTGAAATCTTAACAGGACTTTCGGTTATCCGTGCATTCGGCACACAAAAGCATGAGGAAGAGCGGTTTGATGATGCGAACAAAGCACTGACGAAGACAAACCTTTTCGTAAACCGTGCGATGACGTTTATGATGCCGATCATGATGCTTATTATGAACGGGATCTCGGTTTTGATCATGTGGTCCGGTGCAAAAGGAATCAACGACGGACAGATGCAGGTCGGAGATATGATGGCATTTATCCAATATACGATGCAGATCATTATGGGATTCTTAATGCTTTGTATGATTTCAATTATGCTTCCAAGAGCAGCTGTGGCAGCAGACCGTGTTGAGGAAGTATTGAAGAGTGAGACAATGATCCACGATCCAAAGCAAGAAAAACATTTCCCAGAAGACGGAAAAGGAGTACTTACTTTCGATCATGTATCTTTCCGTTATCCAGGTGCAGATGAAGATGTTCTGGAAGATATTACATTTACGGCAAAACCTGGTGAGACAACAGCAATCATTGGAAGTACCGGAAGTGGTAAGTCTACGCTGGTAAATCTGATTCCACGTTTCTATGATGTGACATCCGGAGATATTACGCTGGATGGTGTAGATATCCGTGAAGTGAAACAGCATGAACTTCGTGAGAAGCTTGGATATGTTCCGCAGAAGGGAGTTCTGTTCTCGGGAGATATCGCATCTAATATCATGTTTGGTAATTCACATGGAAGTGATGATGAGATGATCGAGGCGGCAGAGATTGCACAGGCAACAGAATTTATTGACACAAAACCGGAGAAATATAAGAGCCCGATTTCACAAGGAGGTTCGAATGTATCCGGTGGACAGAAGCAGAGACTTTCTATTGCAAGAGCAATCGCGAAGCACCCGCAGGTATTTATTTTTGACGACAGTTTTTCTGCCCTTGACTATAAGACGGATGTAACACTCCGCCGTGCGTTGGCTGAAAAGACAAGCGGAAGTACGGTGCTGATCGTTGCACAGAGAATCAGCACGATCCTGCATGCAGAGCAAATTATAGTATTGGACGAAGGCAAAGTGGCAGGTAAGGGAACTCATGCGGAGCTTCTCAAGAACTGTCCGGTATACCGTGAAATCGCAGAATCCCAGCTGTCCAGGAAAGAGTTAGAAGCAGCGTTAAATGAGCAGACAGATGGAAAGGAGGATCAGATTCATGGCTAGAATGCATGGCGGTCGAAGACCGAATGAAAAAGCAAAAGACTTCAAAGGAACAATGAAGAAACTGATCCGCCACATGGCAATTTACAAAGTACAGGTATTTTTCGTAGCCGTGTTTGCTATCTGTGGAACGATATTCAATATTGTCGGACCGAAGATTTTAGGAAAAGCAACGACAGAGATTTTCAATGGACTTGTAAGTAAAGTTTCCGGTGGAGACGGAATGAATTTCGGTAAAATCGGACAGATTCTGCTGACTGTTCTTTGCCTGTATGTGATCAGCGCAATCTGCAGTTTTGTGCAGGGATATTTGATGACGGGGGTGTCTCAGAAGACAACCTACCGTTTGAGAAGAGAAATCTCTGAGAAGATCAACCGCATGCCGATGAGCTATTTTGACACAAAGCCGGTAGGTGAAGTGCTTTCCCGTGTGACAAATGATGTTGACACACTTGGACAGAGCCTGAACCAGAGTGCGACTCAGATGATCACATCGGTTACAACTCTGATCGGTGTGTTTATCATGATGTTGTCAATCAGCCCGCTGATGACAGTGATTGCAGTTTTGATTCTTCCGCTTTCTGCCGGATTGATCGGATTCGTAATGAAACATTCACAGAAATATTTCGTAGGGCAGCAGATATATCTTGGAAATGTGAATGGACAGGTAGAAGAAATCTATGGCGGTCATAACATCATCAAAGCATTTAATAAAGAAGAGGAAGTAATCGAAGTATTCAATGAAACAAATGATAAGCTGTATGATTCCGCATGGAAATCCCAGTTCTTTTCCGGTTTGATGATGCCTGTAATGCAGTTTGTAGGAAACTTGGGTTACGTGGCAGTGGCAATCCTTGGGGGATATCTGACAATTAAGGATGTGATCGAGGTTGGAGATATCCAGTCCTTTATTCAGTATGTACGTAACTTTACACAGCCATTGCAGCAGATCGCACAGGTGGCGAATATGCTTCAGTCAACAGCTGCAGCATCAGAGCGTGTCTTCGAGTTCCTGGAAGGACCGGAAGAAGATCAGACAGTAGAGAATCCGGTTTCTGTAGAGAATCTTCAGGGAAATGTTGAATTTGAGCATGTACGTTTTGGATATAATGAAGATAAGATCATCATTAATGACTTCTCAGCGGATGTGAAAGAAGGTCAGAAGATCGCAATTGTTGGTCCGACAGGAGCCGGAAAGACAACAATGATCAAATTGCTCATGCGTTTCTATGATGTGAATGGAGGTTCGATCAAGATTGACGGACACGATGTCCGGGACTTCAATAGAAGTGAACTCCGTGAAATGTTCGGAATGGTTCTGCAGGATACCTGGCTGTTCCATGGTACGATCAGTGACAATATCCGTTACGGAAAACTGAATGCGACAGAGGAAGAAGTGATTCAGGCAGCGAAGGCGGCACATGTGCATCGTTTCATCCAGACACTTCCGGGTGGATACAATATGGAACTGAATGAAGAAGCAAGTAATGTATCCCAGGGACAGAAACAGCTCCTCACAATTGCAAGGGCAATCCTTGCAGATCCGAAGATCCTGATTTTGGATGAGGCGACAAGTTCAGTTGATACCCGTACAGAAGAAATGATCCAGAAAGCGATGGACAATCTGATGAAGGGAAGAACAAGCTTTGTTATTGCCCACAGATTATCAACGATCCGTGATGCAGATCTGATCCTTGTTATGAAGGACGGAGATATCATTGAGCAGGGAAATCATGAGGAACTTCTTGCAAAAGGCGGTTTCTATGCAGATCTGTATAATTCGCAGTTTGAGAGTACGACAGAGATCGCGTAAGGGAAATTTTACAAGTTAATAAGTTTATATACTAAGAGCAGTCAGAAGATTGCTGGTCGCACATCGTGTGAACAGTAACGGCTGCTCTTTTTAAGAAAGGAAAACAAGATGAAAACAAGTACAATTGTCCGTAAAGCATTTGCGGCAGGTGATATGGTAAGAGATGCCGGATTAAAGACACCGGAAGATGTTCAGAGATTTGATAACATTGTTTATGGAGAAGATAAAGTCTGGCAATCGTTGGATGTATATCGACCAAAAGCAACTAATATAGAAGAAAAACTTCCGGTTATTGTCAGCGTGCACGGTGGCGGCTGGGTCTATGGTGATAAGGAACGCTATCAGTATTACTGTATGAGCCTTGCACAGAGAGGATTCGCAGTAGTGAATTTTTCCTATCGTCTTGCACCGGAGTCAAAATTCCCGGCATCTATCATAGATACGAACCTTGTATTTGGCTGGATCTTAGATTATGCAGAAGAATATGGATTAGATTCAGAAAATATATTTGCAGTCGGTGACTCTGCCGGGGCACATATGCTTGGCCTGTATACGAATTTATGTACAAATCCAAAATATGCAAAAGTTTATAAAGAAAAATTTGGAATCCAGACACCGCAGGATCTTAAAATTCGCGCAGTAGCCCTGAACTGTGGGCAGTATCATTTCGACCTGGAAGAAATGAGCAATGAGATGACAGATAATCTGATGAAAGAACTTCTTCCGGAAGGTGGTACACCGGAGGAATTAGAGTTGGTTAATGTAGACACATATGTGACAGAGAATTTTCCACCGGTATATCTGATGACAGCAGAGAAAGATTTCCTGAAAGAGCAGGCACCACTTCTGGAGAAGGTCTTGAAAGAAAAGAAAGTTCCGTATACATATTCCTGCTACGAGGGGACGAAAAAGAAATTGGAGCATGTGTTCCACCTGAATATGAAGCTGGCGGATGCGGAGAGATGTAATGATGCAGAGTGCGAATTCTTTCGTCAGTATTGTAGATAGATGAATGTTACTGGTCGCGCATAGGGATAACGAATATTTTGAAATATGGAATCGCCTGCTATAAGAAAATATGCAGAGTTCTAGTACAAAAGAATAAAATCAATATATAAGCAGGATTTGTTTTATATCCTATATAGAAAAAGGGGCGCGTGAAAACTTTCACACGCTCTTTTTTACAATGATAAAAACTCAATTGCATATTGTTCAAGTGAAGCAAGAAGCTTATCAAGTGGAAATACTTTGAGCTCATTCACAGCATCTTCGGTAACACTGAGATATCCATGCAATGAATCCAGGACTTGCTGTACATTTTCATACTGAATTTCATTGATCCCTGGATTTATTATCTGTGCGTTCAGATCGAGCGGAATGTGATAGCGGTTTACAAGATAAGTATTCATCTTTGTATAGTCCCCATAATAATATTCCTCAGTAAGATATTTTTCAAAAGGGATATAAGTCTGGAAATTTCTGATATAAACGGTTACAATCTCTTCTTTTATATCTGTAATCTGTCCGGTTTCATCATAAAAATCAACAATCTCCGGAATAAAATCCTTGAAAAACCGACGGTCGATATATAAATGAAAATAGTAGCCCAAAACACTGGAATCAGAAAGAAGAGAGGCGTATTTAGCAGTAAAGCGTGTTAAATCCGGAAATACCATCATCTTATCACGATAAACAGGATTCCGGAAATGTGAAAGCTCTTTTTGGTCTGTTGCATCCGGTAGAAGATTCCCAATCAGAAAATCATTTACAGATTGAATCGGATAAGGAAAATCAGGGTACTTGTGAAGATGGCTTCGCAGCATCTGGGCTGCAGTTAAATGTAAAATAAAACCAGGCATGAGAAAATCCTTTCATATATAAAGCTGATAGTATCTTAACATGAAATGAGTATATTATACAAGCGAGCTGATACGGGAGTAAAATAAGTCCTTTTTGTCATGTCACGAATTTGATATTTTGAGTTCTTATTTTGTATATTAATGTGTTCTGATTTGATATTCTTTTATCACAGTAAAGATAGAATTGCAGATAGTAGGAATTGCTGCAATTTGCTTATAATAAGTGTGATAGGAGAATGTGAAGTATGAAATATGGTTTTTTTGACGAATCGAAAAAAGAATATGTGATCACAAGACCGGATACACCGGCACCTTGGGTGAACTATCTTGGATCTCCAGAATATGGAGCAATTATTTCTAATAATGCAGGTGGATATAGCTTTGCAAAATCAGGAGCGAACGGAAGAATTTTAAGATATATCTTCAATCAGTTTGACCAGCCGGGAAGATATATCTACTTAAGAGATCAGGAGAGTGAAGATTATTGGTCAGCTTCCTGGCAGCCGGTAGGAAAAGATCTGAATTCTTATAAGAGCGAATGTCATCATGGTACAGCATACACAAAGATGATGGCTGATTATAGCCAGATCCATTCAGAAGTAAGATACTATGTTCCGCTGAATCAGTCTTATGAAGTGTGGAATCTTGCAGTGACAAATACCTCAGATCGCATGCGCAAGATCAATGTAACAGGCTATGCAGAATTTACAAACAACAGCAATTACGAGCAGGATCAGGTAAATCTTCAGTACTCTCAGTTTATTACAAGAACAGTGTTCCGTGGAAACCGTGTGCGGCAGCTGATCCATGCCAATCTGGATCAGCTGGAAGATGGAAAAGATGTGGATGACAAGATTGTTGTTGACCGTTTCTTTGGACTTGCAGGTGCAAAGGTTGATTCCTGGTGTGGAAGCAGGGAAGGTTTCCTTGGAAGATATCATGGATACAACAATCCGGTCGGAGTGGAAGATGGTATTTTAAATTGTGAAGGAAATTATAATGAAAATGGATGTGGAGCATTAGCTACAATCCTGACTTTATATCCGGGAGAGACAAAAGAAATAGCATTTATTGTTGGTATGAAAGAAGATGCTGATGCAGAAACAATCATGTCTCGTTATGAGAATTGTGAAACAATCTGCAGAAATGAACTGGAAGAACTGATCCAGTACTGGCATGGACATCTGTCCCATTTCCAGGTGAAGACACCAAGCGAAGAATTTAATACAATGATCAATACATGGAATGCATATAACTGCTTTATGACATTTATCTGGTCACGTGCTGCATCCTTTACATATTGTGGACTGAGAAATGGATACGGTTACCGTGACACAGTACAGGATATCCAGGGTGTGATCCATCTGGCACCGGAGATGGCAGTAGAGAAGATCCGCTTCATGCTTTCTGCACAAGTAAATAATGGTGGAGGGCTTCCACTTGTAAAATTCACACACAATCCGGGACACGAGGATACACCGGATGATGCTTCTTATGTGCAGGAGACAGGACACCCGGCTTATCGTGCAGATGATGCGCTGTGGCTGTTCCCAACAGTATACAAATACATTTCCGAGACGGGAAATCTGGAATTTATCGATGAAGTGATTCCGTTTGCAAATAAAGAAGAAGGTACCGTGTACGAGCATTTGAAACGTGCAGTAGATTTCTCCATGAATCATCTTGGAAAGCATGGTATGCCGGCAGGCCTTTATGCTGACTGGAATGACTGTTTAAGACTCGGAAAAGATGGAGAGTCAACCTTCGTTGCATTACAGTTCTACTATGCAATGACAATTTTGAAGGAATTTGCTGAGTATAAGAAAGACACAGAATATCTGAATTATCTGGAGGAAAGTCAGAAGAAGCTGGAAAAACTGATCCAGGATCTCTGTTGGAACGAAGACCGCTTTATCCGTGGCTTCACAGAGGATGGTGAAGTGATCGGACAGCGCACAGATCCGGAGGCAAATATGTGGCTGAACCCACAGAGCTGGTCTGTGATCAGTGGGCTTGCAAATGAAGCGCAGGCAGATCTTGCACTTCAGAATGTATATGACAAACTGAATACAGAATATGGTGCAATCCTGATGGATCCTCCGTATCATGCACATGCATTTGAAGGTGCACTGGCTGTGATCTACAATGCCGGAACAAAGGAAAATGCAGGAATTTTCTCACAGTCTCAGGGATGGATCATTCTTGCAGAGGCGCTTCGTGGACACGGAGAGAGAGCATTTAACTATTTTATTGAAAATGCACCGGCTGCACAGAATAATCGTGCAGAGATCAGAAGACTTGAACCATACTGCTATGGACAGTTTACAGAAGGAAAACACAGCCCGAACTTCGGCCGTTCTCATGTACACTGGCTGACAGGAACAGCATCTACGGTTATGGTGGGATGTGTAGAAGGAATTCTCGGAATGCGGCCAGACTTCTATGGACTGAAGATTGCTCCGTCAGTACCGAAAGAGTGGGAGGAATTTGAAATCGAAAAAGATTTCAGAGGTTCACATTTACATATCGTTGTGAAAAATCCGGGGCATGCAGAGTCAGGATGTGAAAAACTTTTCGTAAATGGAGAACAAATGAAAGATAATTATATTCCACAGGAGAAGTTAACAAAGACAACAGAGGTAGAATTATTCCTTTCTTAAATGAAATGACGAGGGACTGGACATGAGAAAAATCAATTTTACAGATAAAAACGGAACATTTACGATTACAAATCCGGAAAATTATAGTGGACTTTACTTACCACTGGCAGGAGAAGAAGGTCTGAAATCCAGTATTACACCAACTTTGGGGGGAGATAGTAAAACGGACCAGAATCATTTCCTTCTCGAACCTGTCAGCATTGAAAACCTTCACAATAACCGTGGCACCAGAAATTTCTGGTGTCGGGTAGAAGGAAAAGGCTACTGGTCAGCATGTGGAGTTTCAGCGGAGCAGGAGTTTGATAAATATACAGACAGACAGGATGAAAGCACTCTGGAAGCAGGAATGATGTGGCAGAAGTTGACAAGAACTTCAAAAAAATATGATCTTCGGTCAGAAATCACATCCTTTGTTTCTATTGATGGCACAACAGAGATCCAGTTGATCAAGATTACAAATCTTTCGGAAGAAGAACAGGAAGTAACACCGATTGTTGCCATTCCGGTTTATGGAAGAAGCGCAGATAATATTCGCGACCACAGACATGTCACATCACTTCTTCACAGAATCGACACGAAAGAATGTGGCGTAGAAGTTACACCGGTATTATCCTTTGATGAGCGTGGACATCAGAAAAATGATACGACTTATTTTGTATATGGTTTTACAGCAGAAGGAAATGCCCCGAAGGAGTTTTATCCGACTGTTGAAAGCTTTATTGGAGAGGGAGGTTCTTTCCTGATTCCGGAAGCAGTACGTGTAGAAAAAACGGGATGTACCGCAGGCTGCCATCTGGAGGGGAAAGAGGCTGTTGGGGCATTCAGGTTTGAACGCAGAAAATTAAAAGCAAATGAATCAATAGAGTATGTTGTTCTTGCCGGAGCAACGGGAGAAAAGGCTTCCATTTCAAAAATCTGTACTTCATTTGGTACGAAGGAGCAGGCGGAAAACGAGCTTGCCAAAGTGAAAAAGTATTGGACGGAAAAAGTAAATGTAGAGTTTGAAACCGGTGATGAAGCTACAGACAATTATCTGAAGTGGATTTGCTTCCAGCCAATTTTAAGAAGAATTTATGGATGTTCCTTCCTTCCATATCACGATTATGGAAAAGGAGGAAGAGGCTGGAGAGATCTCTGGCAGGATTGCCTTGCACTTCTGATTATGGATCCCTCAAACGTCCGTCAGATGATCGTGGATAATTATGGCGGAGTAAGAATTGATGGAACAAATGCGACAATCATCGGAAATAAGCAGGGTGAGTTTATTGCAGACAGAAACAATATTACACGTGTCTGGATGGATCATGCATTCTGGCCATTTGTAACGACTCGTCTGTATCTGGATCAGACAGGAGATATGGATGTTCTGTTTGAAAAGGTTCCGTATTTTAAAGATTTGCAGTCTATGAGAGGTACTGCACATGATAAGCTTTGGAACAGCGAATATGGACAGAAGCAGAAAACAGAAAGAGACCACATTTATTTCGGAACAGTTTTGGAGCATATTCTTTTACAGAATCTGTGTGCGTTCTATGATGTAGGAGAGCATAATGAAATGCGTCTTCATGGTGCCGACTGGAATGATGCACTGGACATGGCATGGGAGAAGGGTGAAAGTGTTGCATTTACCTGTGCTTATGCCGGAAATTTGAGAAATATTGCAAAAACACTCCGTCAGTTGGAAGAAATCAGTGGAAGCAGCAAGATTGAAATTGCACATGAGATGGAAGATCTTCTTGCAGGAAGCGTGGAACTGTATGAAGATGCAGCACGTAAGCAGGCACTCCTTGCAGGATACGCAAAGAAATGTGAACATAATATCAGTGGAGACACAATTGTTGTAAGATTGGATCAACTTGCGGCTAATCTTGAGGGAAAAGCAGATTGGATGATGAAAAACATCCGTGCCAACGAATGGGTGAAGGATGGAGAAGATGGCTGGTTCAATGGCTATTATGATAACCATGGCAGAAAAGTAGAAGGCGTTATGGATGAAAGCGTGAGAATGATGCTGACCGGACAAGTATTTGCCATTATGAGTGGAACGGCAACAGAAGATCAGGTGGAATCTATCTGCAGGAGTGCAGACAAGTATCTTTATGATCAGAAAGCCGGCGGATACCGTTTGAACACAAACTTCCATGAGGAAAAATTTGATCTTGGAAGAATGTTTGGATTTGCTTATGGCGAGAAAGAGAATGGAGCAGTGTTCTCACATATGGCTGTTATGTACTCAAATGCATTGTACCAGAGAGGATTTGCAAAAGAAGGAAATAAAGTACTTCAGGCACTTTTAGATGCAGCAATGGAATTTGATAATAGTAAGATGTATCCTGGACTTCCGGAATATTTTGATAATCAGGGAAGAGGCCTCTATGCATATCTGACAGGCGCTGCAAGCTGGTATATGCTTACCATGATTACGGAAGTGTTTGGGGTGAAAGGAGATTGCGGTGACTTGAAGATCGCACCTGCACTTATGCCGGAACAGTATAATCAGGATGGAAAAGCAGTACTTAAGATGACATTTGCCGGAAGGAACTTTGAGATTATATTCTATAATAAAGAAAAGAAAGAATTTGATCAGTTGAAGATCCAGAAAGCAGCTTGCGATGGAAAAGCATTAGAAATAACAGCCGAAAGGTGTACAATACTTTCAAAGAGAGAGATTCAGATGCTTTCAGTGAAAGAGACACATAAGATTGAAATTGAATTAGTATAATCGACAGATTAAAAAGATAAAAATACTGTCAGAAAGAGAATTGCTTTCTGACAGTATTTTTTGTGGGAAAATCTGCGGATTCTTCTTTGAAGAAATCTGATTTTACCACATGCTTTTATAGTATTTGTCCCGGTACTTCTTTGGAGTGAGACCGGTAAAGTTCTCGAATGTCTGGATGAAGTGACTCTGTGAAGAAAATGCAAGATAATTTGCGATATCTACAATTGATTTGTTTGAGTATCGCAGCAGATGAGTTGCTTTTTCTATCTTCTGTTCACGGATATAATCGCTGACAGAGACTCCCAGATTCTGCTTGAAAATGCGTGAAAGATAATTCGTGGAAAGTCCGGTGTGGTCAGCAAGAACCTGAATCGTGATTCTTTCTTTGATGTGACTGTAAATATAATCAACACATTGCATAACGGGTTTTGATAAAATGGAACTTTTTTTCTGAAGAATCATCTTACCTGTAAAATCCTTTGCCATCTCATGGTGAAGATCTGCAACCTGACGGATTGTTTTGCAGGAATCCATCTTCAGAATATAGAAGTCACTGAGTCTGTAAGCCTGCTCTGGTTCGAGCCCACCGTCGATACAATAACGGGTCAACATTGCAGTGGTGACAACAAAATGGTATTTTATATTAGTAAGCGCATTACGGGATAGAACACCCGTTCCTTCCAGGCGAATAAATTCATCTTCGGAACAGTTTTTAATGACTGCTTCCATGTCGCCGGAGCGTACAGCATTATAGAAAGAATATTCTACAGTTGGTGATCTGTGAAGAGTTTCTAATTCGCTGTTTTCGAGTTCTGTATTGTACCATTCATTAGATAAAGTCATAAAAAACCTCCTTTTTTATATTATGACATGAATTTGACATTTTGTTAAGATAAATAATATAATCGGAGGAAAAAAGATGGTATATTTAGTTCAACAACAAGAAAAGCATAGCAGAGTGCTTAGATAAAGGAGGATTTATAAATGAAAAAGAGAGTTGTTGCGATTCTTATGGCAACAGTAGTTGCTGTTGGATCACTTGCCGGCTGTGGAAGCAAAGGTGGAAATGGCGGAGAGGCCAGTACAGAAGAAGGAAAGGTAATTAACATTTATTCTTGGAATGATGAGTTCCGTGAGAGACTGGAAGCTATATATCCTGAAGTTGAGTCAACATCCAAAGATGGAACTGTTACAACATTGAAAGATGGAACAGAGATCCACTGGATCATCAATCCAAACCAGGATGGAGTTTATCAGCAGAAACTTGATGAGGCACTTATGAAACAGGCAGATGTTGATACAGATGATAAAGTAGATATCTTCCTGTCAGAGACAGATTATGTATACAAATATACAGATGCTGAAGCAGACACTGCAGTACCACTGAAGGACCTTGGAATTGATCCGGATAAAGATCTTGCAGATCAGTACGACTTCACAAAAACAACAGCATCTGATGCAGACGGGGTTCAGAGAGGATCTACATGGCAGTGCTGCCCGGGAACAATGGTTTACCGTCGTGATATTGCAAAAGAGGTATTCGGAACAGACGATCCGACTGCTGTAGGTGAAAAAGTAAAAGACTGGGCTGCTATGAAACAGACAGCAGAAGAATTGAAGCAGAAAGGATATTATGCATTTGCTTCTTATGCTGATACATTCCGTCTCTATGGAAACAACATTTCTAATTCATGGGTAAAAGATGGAGACACAAAGGTTACAGTTGATCCAATGATCATGCAGTGGATTAATGATTCAAAAGAATGGCTGGATGCAGGTTACTTAAACCCGACAGTAAAAGGTCAGTGGAATGATGACTGGAACAAAGCAATGGGAAGTCAGTCCAAAGTATTTGCATTCCTCTTCCCGGCATGGGGGATTGATTTCACACTGAAACCGAACTGGGATGGAGAAGATGGTGTATGGGCAGTAACAAACCCACCGCAGGAATACAACTGGGGAGGATCTTACATCCATGTTGCAACAGGTACAGATAATCCGGAACATGCAAAAGATATTATCCTTGCTATGACAGCAAAAAAAGATAATCTGTTAAAGATCTCCCAGAATTACTCAGACTTTACAAATACAAAATCCGGTATGCAGGAAGCAGCAAACGATGATGCTACATATGGTTCAGAATTCCTTGGCGGACAGAACCCATTCCAGTACTTTGCACCAGTTGCTGAAAACATCAAGATCGCACCACTTTCCGCTTACGATCAGGGATGTGTGGAGTTGATCCAGAACGCATTCAGCGATTACTTCCAGGGCAAAGTTGACTTTGAGAAAGCAAAATCAAACTTTGAAACAGCAATTAAAGAACGTTATCCTGACATTACAGAGGTTGTTTGGCCAGAATAATGTCTGGAATGAACAGCTACTAACGCAGGGAGCTCTGTGACAGCAGAGCCTCTGTTCTGTTAGAAGATATTGTGGAAAGGAAGAACCATTATGAAGAAAAAGAAAAAAAGTATTGATTATGGAAAATGGGGATATATATTTATTCTTCCTTTTTTCGTAGCATACATTATTTTCTCATTGATACCGTTGATCGATACAGTAAGGTATAGTTTCTTTGAATATTACCGATCAGGAATTAAAGAGGTTGGACCGAATTTTATAGGAATGGCAAACTATGTGAGTCTTCTTCATTCAGATATGCTGAAATATGGAGTGAATACTTTAATTCTGTGGGTGATCGGATTTATACCTCAGATTGTGATCGCGCTGGTACTTGCAGCGTGGTTCACTGATGTCCGATTAAAGATTAGAGGGCAGCAGTTTTTCAAAGTTGTCATTTATCTTCCAAACCTGATTATGGCATCTGCATTTGCATTGTTATTCTTTACAATGTTCTCAACAAATGGACCGATTAACTCAATTCTGATGTCAATCGGAATTCTGAAAAAACCGGTCGATTTCCTTGGATCTGTAATTGGAACAAGATCGTTGATCGGATTTATGAACTTCCTGATGTGGTTTGGAAATACAACTATTATGTTGATGGCAGCAATCATGGGAATCAGTCAGGACGTCTTCGAGGCATCTGACCTGGATGGATGTAACAGTATCCAGAGATTCTTCTATATTACACTGCCTTTGATCCGTCCAATTCTGGCATATACATTGATCACATCCATTATTGGCGGACTTCAGATGTTCGATGTTCCTCAGATCCTGACAAATGGACAGGGTAACCCGAACAGAACATCCATGACTCTGATCATGTTCCTGAACAGTCATCTGAAGAGCAAAAACTATGGAATGGCCGGTGCACTTTCTGTATATCTGTTTATCGTAAGTGCAATCCTCTGTTTCTTTGTATATCGTATGACAAATGATAACGATCCGGATGGTTCTAAGAAAGCAGCTAAGAAAAGAGCAAAAGCAGAAAGGAGAAAGAGATAATGAAATCAAAAACAAAGTCAAGTCGTGGACGTAGCATACTGGCACATACCGTATTGATTCTGTTATCTTTTATGTGTCTGTTTTTCTTCTATGTATTGATTATAAATGCAACACGTTCTCATGCAGAGCTACAGAAGGGATTCTCAGCACTGCCGGGAAAATATTTCTTTACAAATCTAAAAAATGTAGCGAATGACGGAAGCTTCCCGATGTTCCGTGGTATTTTGAACAGTTTGATCGTATCAGGGTGTTCAGCAGCATTATGTACCTATTTTTCAGCTCTGACAGCATATGGACTTTATGCTTATGATTTTAAAGGGAAAAAAGTAGCATTTACATTTATTATGGCAATCCTTGTTATGCCTACACAGGTTACAGCAATGGGATTCCTGAAATTGGTTACGAACATGGGAATGTATGATTCTCTGCTTCCATTGATCATTCCATCAATTGCATCACCGGCTGTATTTTATTTCATGTACAGTTATCTGCAGTCTTCCCTTCCGATTTCTCTTGTAGAAGCGGCAAGAATAGATGGATCTGGAGAATTTAAGACATTTAACCACATTGTTCTTCCAATCATGAAGCCGGCAATTGCAGTTCAGGCAATCTTTACTTTCGTAGGTTCCTGGAACAATTACTTCGTTCCGGCTTTGATCATTCAGTCAAAGAATAAGATGACAGTCCCGATCCTGATCGCAACACTTCGTGGAGCGGACTATATGAACTTTGATATGGGTAAAATTTACATGATGATCACGGTAGCAATCGTGCCGATCATTATTGTATACCTGCTGTTGTCTAAATATATCATTGCAGGAGTTACTCTTGGTGGAGTAAAAGAATAATAAGAATTAAGTTGTTGGAGGAAAGCTGTCATTTAGTGGGCAGCTTTTTTCTTACAGTTGGTTTATCTCAATCGAGAAGACTCCCACCTCTTCAGGTGGTGAGTAATAGCAAATTTGTCTCAGTGGGAGTCCAATCTCCGACTGAGATAAACGCTCCGCGAGGATGCGCAGTGATTCTGTAAAGAATATGTCAGCTTACGCTGACCAGAATCACGTGCCAAGTTTCACGGACGTTCGACTTGAACAAAATAGAAACGAGGAAACCACCATGGAACAATTTACAGGTAAAGTCTGGGTGCTTGGCGATGATATTGATACGGATATCATTATCCCAACAGAGTACCTTGCATTAAAAACCATAGATGATATGAAACAGTACGGATTTTCTCCACTTCGTCCAGAATTAGCAGGACAGATCGGTGAAGGAGATATTATCGTAGCAGGAAGCAACTTTGGATGCGGTTCTTCAAGAGAACAGGCACCAGAGATCATCAAAGCATTAAAAGTTAAATGCGTCATTGCCAAATCATTTGCACGTATTTTCTTCCGCAATTCCATCAACAATGGATTACTGCTGATCGAGAATGATAAGATTCAGGATGTAGTCAAAGAAGGCGATGAGATCGAAGTTACATTAGGTGAGAAGATCACACATAATGGTGTTGATTATGAAATCCATTCTCTTCCAGACAACTTAATGGAGATCATCAACGCAGGTGGATTGGTAGAAGCCATGAAGAAAAGAAACGGGGTGAAATAAAGATATGGGACAGACAATGATTGAAAAGATAATCAGCAGAAACGTTGGTGTTGACAGTGTAAAACCAGGACAGATCCAGACAGTTAATGTAGATCGTGTTATGATCCATGATATCTTTATTCCATTTGTAGCAGAAAAATTCGAAGAAATGGGATTTACAAAGTTATGGGATCCAGACAAAGTTGTACTGATCTATGATCACATGGTACCAGCAAGTACAACAGATGATATCAGACATTTTAAGATCGGTGATGCATTTGCTAAGAAATA
>OLCR01000062.1_pt1 | contig 16994 bp, 8 predicted proteins | sample 1601901 | NCBI WGS metagenome assembly OLCR01 (sample SAMN02674597, study PRJEB24791) | human gut metagenome, SKBSTL013 | isolation source: stool | host: Homo sapiens | place: USA
TTCAGCTCCCGCACCTGCTGTGCCAGAAGCGTGCTCAGGATGTCGGTGGCCCGGCTCAGGCTGTCCAGCCCCTTGGACGTTTTCCTCTGCCCCATAGTTCGTGTTGGTTCCTCCTTTCTGCCCAGCGGCTCCGGGCTATGGCAACAGCTTACCACGCCTCGTGCTGCCGCAACAGTGTGTGCTTTTTCAGGGCCATTTCGTATTTTTAAACGCGATTTTTTCAAATCGTATAATTTCGAATCTTAAAAAACTCCGTTCCATCGCATCTTTCAGAAAAAGCTGTTTTTTCTTTCAGAAATCCGTTTGCAGTAATTCCGTCCGGAGCGCAAAAAACTGCGGGGCGCGCTGCCCGGCAGCGGTTTGCCGGAAAGTCCCCACAGTTGAAAAGTTTTTTCAGTTCTCCCGGTAATTTCCGGGAGCTGCACGGTTTCTGTCCGGAAGGGTCGAACCGTGTCATGCAACATTTTGTAATCCTTTTGAAAGAAATCCGACCCTGCTCCGACCGATTTATCCAGAAGTTGCACGTTTATGAAAAATTGTGCTTGTTACGGAAATTATTTTGTCCTTTGAAAATTCCTTTTGTTGAAACAGCACAAAAGAAATCTCAGATTCTTGTGGACTTGTTCTCTTGCAGACCTCTTCGCAGGCGGTTATAATACAAGCAGGAAATCCAGGTGCGTGCAATAAATGCGCCTGTGAAATTGCTATGATACGAATGAAGGAGAACACAATTATGAAAATGATTTCTCGTCGTGACTTCCTGAAGGCTTCTGCTGTCGTGGGCGCAACCGCTGCCATGACCGCATGTGGCGGTTCCTCCAGCTCTACTGCTGCTTCCACTGCTTCTTCCGCTGCTGCTTCCAGCACCGCTGCTTCTGCTGCCGGCTCTGCCAACATCGGTGTCTGCATCTATCAGTTCGCTGATAACTTCATGACCCTGTACCGCACCGATCTGGAAGAGTACCTGAAGGACATGGGCTACTCCGTCACCATCATGGACGGCAAGAACGACCAGAACACCCAGACCGAGCAGATCAACACCTTCCTGCAGCAGGGCGTGGACGTGCTGGTCATCAACCCCGTCCAGACCACTTCCGCTCAGACCATCGTTGACACCGTTTCTCCCTCCGGCACCCCCATCGTGTTCATTAACCGTGAGCCCGAGGAGAGCGTGCTGGATTCCTACAAGGGCAAGTGTTGCTACGTTGGTGCTGACGCACGTCAGTCCGGTACTTATCAGGGCGAGCTGATCCTGGAGACCGAGACTCAGGGCGATATCAACGGCGACGGCAAGATCACCTACATCATGTGCAAGGGCGACCCCGAGAACATCGATGCTCAGTACCGCACCGAGTACTCCATCAAGGCTCTGACCGATAAAGGCAAGGAAGTCGAGTGCCTGTACGAGTACCTGGACAACTGGGATCAGACCACCGCTCAGCAGGACGTTGCAAACGCTCTGTCTCAGTACGGCGATAAGATCGAAGTCGTCTTCTGCAACAACGACGCAATGGCACTGGGCGCTCTGCAGTCCATCCAGCAGGCAAACCGCACCGTCGGCAAGGACATCTATCTGGTCGGCGTCGATGCTCTGGTAGAGGCTGTCCAGAACGTTGTGGACGGCAACATGACCGGTACCGTTCTGAACGACGACGTGGGCCAGGCTACCAAGGCTGCCGAGGCTACCAAGCTGTTCGTCGATGGCAAGGATGTCGAGAAGTACTACTGGGTCGACTACGTCAAGGTCACCAAGGACAACGCTTCTCAGTACCTGAAGGAAGACTAAAGTTTCCCGGAACCAATGCAAGGTGCGCAGCAGGCCTTAACGGCTTGAATGTAAGCTAAAAAGCGCGTGCGTGCGAGAAAACGTCTCCACGCACGCGCCTTATTTTAGGAAAAAACTGCCCGCCTGTAAACAACCAAAAAGGAGGCTTTTGCGGAATGTCAGAATACCGTCTGGTAATGAAAGGCGTGGTCAAGACCTTCCCCGGTGTCAAAGCCCTGGATCATGCACAGCTGGAACTCCGTCCCGGCAAAGTCATGGCTCTGATGGGCGAAAACGGCGCCGGTAAGTCCACTCTGATGAAATGTATGTTCGGCATTTACAAGATGGACGAGGGCGAGATCGAATACGAGGGGCAGAAGGTAACCATCCCCACCCCGCTGGATGCACTGGACCGTGGCATCGCCATGGTGCATCAGGAACTGCAGCCCATTCCGGCCCGTACCGTGGCCGAGAATATCTGGCTGGGACGCTACCCCACCAAGAAATACGGCATCGTCACTGTTGTGGACCATGCCAAAATGTACAAAGATACCGATGAACTGCTGAAGAAACTGAAGCTGGACATCGACCCCCATGCAAAGCTGGGCTCTTTGAGCATCGCCCAGATGCAGATGGTGGAAATCGCTAAGGCCGTTTCCGCCAACTGTAAGGTGCTGATTTTGGACGAGCCCACCTCTTCTCTGACCGCGAACGAGGTCGAGAGCCTGTTCCGCATCATGCGGGATCTGAAGGAGCAGGGCGTTGCTCTGGTCTACATCAGCCACAAGATGGACGAGATCAAGGTGATCGCGGACGAAGTTACCATCATGCGCGATGGCCAGTACATCGGTAAGTGGGACGTTGCCAACATGACCAAGGAAGAGATCATTGCAAAGATGGTCGGCCGTGAGCTGTCCAACCTGTTCCCCCCGCTGGAGAACGTGCCCTCGGACGAGGTCATGATGAAGGTGGAGGACTTCACCTCCATCCATCCCCGCTCCTTCCGCCATTGCAGCTTTGAGCTGAAAAAGGGCGAAATTCTGGGCGTCGCCGGTCTGGTGGGCGCACAGCGTACCGAGCTGATGGAAGGCATCTTCGGCCTGCGTGCCCATACCTCTGGTAAGGTGTGGATCAAGGGCGAGGAAGTTACCATCAAGCAGCCCCGCGATGCCATCCGCAAGAGCGTTGCTCTGCTGACTGAGGATCGCCGTGCTACCGGCATTCTGGGCGTGCTGAGCGTTGCCGATAATATCTCCATCGCTTCTCTGGACGCCCTGCGCAAGGGCCCCATCATGCTGGACAATAAAAAGATCCTGGATCTGGTGGCTACCAACAAGGAAAAGATGGCCATCAAGGTACCCAGCCCCAAGACCCAGATCAAGAGCCTTTCCGGCGGCAACCAGCAGAAGGTGCTGATCGCCCGCTGGCTTGCCAACAACCCCGATGTGCTCATTCTGGACGAGCCTACCCGCGGCATCGACGTCGGTGCAAAGTATGAAATTTACTGCATCATCGCCGATCTGGCCAAGCAGGGCAAGAGCATCATCATGATCTCCTCTGAAATGAGCGAGATCATTGGTATGTCCAACCGTGTCATGGTCATGTGCGATGGCCGTATCACCGGCTTTATCAACGGTAAGGATGCCACCCAGGAGAACATCATGGCGCTGGCTACCCAGTTCGAGACCGCACCTGACGCAGCTGCGGCAAATCAGTAATTAAGGAGGCTGTCTATCGTGGAAGCTACCAAAAAATTGAATGGCAAGGCTGTGGGCAAGTGGCTCAGCAACAACGCCATTATCATGATGATGCTGGCCATCACTCTGATCGTTGGCATCATTCACCCCAACTTCTTCTCCGGCACCAACATGATCAACCTGTTCAAGAACGTGTCCATCCGCTACATCATCGCGCTGGGCATTTCCGGCTGCCTGATCACCACCGGTAACGACCTGTCCGCTGGCCGTCTGGCTGGTTTTGCCGCCTGCCTTGCCTGCATTTTTGCGCAGACCGAAGGCGCTTCCGGCAAGTTCTACCCCAATATGCCCACCCTGTCCACCCCCGTGGTGTTCATTCTGGTCATTGCCATCTGCGCCATCGTGGGTCTGTGCAATGGTCTGGTGGTCAGCTACCTGAAGGTGCAGCCCTTCATTGCTACCTTGGGTATGCAGCAGGTGGTCTACGGTATCTGCCTTGTGTACACCGGCGGTACCCCCATCGGCTCTTTGAACAAAAACTTCACCTCTCTGGCCTCCAACACCATCCTGAAGGTCCCCGTGCTGATCTGGATCGCATTGATCGTGGCTGTCTGCTTCTGGTTCCTGTACAACAAGACCCGCCATGGTAAGTATATGTACGCCATCGGCGGCAACGAAGCTGCTGCTGAGGTGGCCGGTGTCAATGTGCACGCTACCAAGATCCGCATCTACATCCTGGCCTCCTGTATGTTCGGTCTGGCAGGCTGCCTGCTGGCTGCAAAGTCCGGCGGCGCATCCGTCAACACCGCACAGGGCTATGAGCTGGACGCCATCGCAGCCTGCACCATCGGCGGTGTTTCCACCACCGGCGGCGTTGGTACTGTTCCCGGCGTTCTGGTCGGCGTTCTGGTCTTTGAGCTGATGAAGGTCGCTCTGCAGTTCATGAACGTCAACTCCTCCTACACCTACATTGTTCAGGGCCTTGTCATTATCGTGGCTGTCGCCATTGATATCCGCAAGTATCTGGCTAAGAAGTAATCTCCTCATCATCCCCCTTTGCACCCGCAGTCTTTGCACTGCGGGTGCTTTTTTTGTCCACATTTTTGTGGTATCATAAGGAAAAACATCTTATTCTTACAGGAGGGACTTTCCATGGCACAGCCCACCCCGGATACCCAGACCGAGCTTGAACGCCGCGAGGCCGCACTGGCCGCCCGCGAGGCAGAACTTGCCCGCCAGCAGGCTGAATTGCAGGCGCAGAAGGCTGATTTTGAGCAGGGCAAAAAGCGCCTGCTGGACAACGGCAACAAGGATTTTGTAAACCCCAAGGAAAAGCTTTACGATAAATTTCCGCTCACGGTGCACCAGATGGATATCATCATCGGCGTGCTGTTCGCCCTGATTGCCCTTTTTCTTGTGCTGGGCGTGACCCACACCAGCTTTTTCGGCCTGTTCGGCGGCTGAGCCGCAGGCGCATCCTCTGTGAAAAACATCCCGTAAAGGAGAATAAAAATGGCACACTATCCCGGTTATACCGTCCTGCGCACCGAGGACTGCCCCGAGCAGCACGGTACTTTGACCTTGCTCACCCATGACGTCAGCGGCGCAGCCGTGCTGCTGGTGGAGAACGAGGACGTCAACAAGGCCTTCGGCATCGGCTTCGGCACCTTTCCTTCCGATGACACCGGCGTGTTCCACATTCTGGAGCACTCCGTGCTGGCGGGCAGCGAAAAATACCCGGTCAGTTCCCCCTTTGTGCAGCTGCTCAAAAGCAGCATGGCATCCTTCCTCAATGCAATGACCTTCCCGGACAAAACGGTCTACCCCTTTGCCACCCCCAACGAGACCGATTTCTGCAACCTGATGGATGTCTACCTGAACGCGGTGTTCTGCCCGCTGGCTATGGTGGACTCTGCCGTGTTCGAGCAGGAGGGCTGGCACCGGGACGCGGACGGCACGGTCAGCGGTGTGGTCTACAACGAGATGCAGGGTGCACTGGCTTCCCCGGACGCCCAGCTGCAAAACGCCCTGCAACGGGCGATGTTCCCGGATACCGCCTACGGCTTTGTGTCCGGCGGCGACCCGGCGTCCATCCCCGCCCTGACCTACGAGAAATACCAGCGGGTGTACCGCCGCCATTACAGCGCCGACAACTGCTGCATCACCCTGTACGGCAAAATGGATATGGCCGACAAGCTGGCGCGGCTGGACAGGGACTACCTGTCCAAGATGCCCAAGGCCGCTGCCCGTCCCCGCCTGACCATGCAGGACGAGCAGCCCGGCGCGTTCGTGGAGCTGCCCTACTACACCGACCAGCCCAAGCCGGACGAGGTGCAGTGCGCACTGGCATGGTACACCGGTGCCTTTGCCGACCGGGAGCGGCAGCTGGGCGTGGAGATCCTGCTGGGTGCGCTGCTAAGCACCAACAGCTCTCCCCTCAAGGCCGCGCTGCTGGCCGAGCAGCTGGGCGCGGATATCGACATCGGCTTTGACGACAGTACCCTGCAGCCCACTTTGGAGCTGCTGCTGCGCGGTGCTACGGTGGATTCTGCCCGCAAATTTGCCCCCGCTGTACGCAATGCCGTGGACGAGCTGCTAAAGACCGGCATTCCTCACGACCTGCTGCTGGCCGCTTTGAACGAAGCCGAGTTTGCCTCGCTGGAGCGCCCGGGCAGTCTGCCGGACGGTGTGCTGGACGCCATCAACGCCGCCACCGGCTGGCTGCATACCGGCGATGCCGCCCTGCTGCTGCACACGGATAAGCTTTTCGCCGCCCTGCGCAGCAAGCTGGAAGAGGGCTGGTTCGACACCCTGCTGCGGGAGCTGTTTGCCCCCGCCCCGGTGCAGGTGGTGCAGATCCCCACCGCACCTAAAACGGAGGACGCCGCCCCGGTGCGCACCGATGGCAAACTGGTGCTGGAGCATCCCCTCACCGCCGCCGACCTTGGCGCGGGCGATACCGCCCCGCAAGGCAGCGCAGAACAGCTGGCCGGTGCCACCCTGCTGCGCCACCCCTCTGCCGGCAGCTTGTACCTGAATTTCTACTATGATCTGGGCAGCATCACCCCGGAGGAACTGCAATATCTGAACCTGCTCACCGATGTGCTGGACGAGCTGGACACCCCCGCCCACACCGCCCAGCAGCTGAACACCCTGCGCAGCACATGGCTGGGCGACAGCCGCGCCCAGCTGGATCTCTGGACAGGGCGGCAGGAGGGCAGTCCCTGCCACGCGAAGCTCTCCCTCTGCCTGAGCCTGCTGGAGCGCAGCCTGGAAAAGGCGGTGGAGATCGGCGGCGAGTGGCTGTACGACACCGTCCTTACCGGCGCTGCCGCCGAAGCCGCCTATGCCCGGGTGGTCAGTCAGCTGAAGCTGCGCATGGAGCAGCTGTTCATCCAGCAGGGCAACGAGTTCGCTTCCACCCGTGCCCGCGCCCATTATTATGTAGAGGGCGCTGCGGACGAAGCCTGCACCGGCGTGAGCTATTATTACTTCCTGTGCGGTCTGCTGGAAAAGGCCGACTGGGCGGCGCTGGGCGCAAAGCTGGATACTGTGCGCAGCCGGGTGCTGCAAAACGCTGCCCTGACCGTCAGCCTGCACGGCACCGAGGACGCACTGGAAAAGCTGCGCACCCTGCTGCCGGAAAGCCGCTTTGCCGCTGCCCGGCGCACCCCGGCGCAGCCCTACACCCAGCCCCTGACGCCCCCGGTGAACGAAGCCTTTATCATTGACGGCGGCGTGAACTACGATGTGCTGGCTTGGCCCATGCCCCGGGACAGCCGCCGCCGGGTGCTGGCGCGGGTGATGAGCTACGAGTACCTGTGGCACACCATCCGGGAGGTGGGCGGTGCCTACGGCACCGGAATGCTCTGTGCCGACGGCATCGAATTTTTGTACACCTACCGGGATCCCCACCTGCGGGAAAGCTACGATACCTTTGCCGCCGCCCCTGCCGCCCTTGCCGCCCGGGACTACACCGCCCGGGATCTGGACGAGTTCATCGTAGGTACCGCCGCCAAGCTGGACACGCCCCGCAAGGCGCGTGCCGCTGCGCGGGAACTGGATCACCGGTACTTCTGCGGCATCACGGACGAGATGCGCACCGCCGACCGCAAGGCGCTGTGCAGCGTGGACGCCGCCCTGCTCAAAGCGCAGGCCGCTGCCCTGTCTGACGTACTTTCCGGCGGCGTGCGGGTGGCCTTTGGCAGCAAGGACGCCGTGGAAGCCGCAAAGGATCTGTTCGACCGGGTAGAGACGCTGTAAGCGCCGGTCATTTGTAAAAATATTTTATTTGTAGTTCCGAAACACCCGCAGGGTGTTTCGGAACTACTTTTTTCCCACACACACTTTTTCTGCACATATCGCCTGCATTCCGTCCAAATTACTAAAATATGCTAGATTTTTTGTCAGATAAGTCATACTTATTTAAGAAAATTTGAACAAATTGCGAAATTTGTGTGTTTCTGATGTGGACAAAAACGTTTTCAGCTGATAGAATGGAAACTGTTCTTTCTCCGCCGTCCGCAACCGGCGGAGTGTTTTATTGGAAGCAGGAGGTTTCTCATGTTAGAAAAGTTCTTTCACCTGAAAGAAAACCACACCGATGTAAAGACCGAGATCATGGCCGGTATCACTACCTTCATGACCATGGCTTACATCCTTGCCGTCAACCCCAACATCCTGTCCGCAGCGGGCATGGATTCCAAGGCTGTGCTGATCGCCACCGCGCTGGCATCTTTCATTGCCACCGCACTGATGGCTGTGCTGGCCAACTACCCCTTTGCACTGGCTCCCGGCATGGGTCTGAACGCCTACTTTGCCTACACGGTCGTGCTGACCATGGGTTACAGCTGGCAGCTGGCTCTGATGGCCGTCTTTGTTGAGGGTGTCATCTTCATTGCACTGTCCCTGACCAATGTGCGCGAGGGCATCTTCAATGCCATTCCCATGACCCTGAAGAGCGCCGTCAGCGTGGGCATCGGCCTGTTTGTGGCCTTTGTCGGCCTGCAGAACGCCAAGCTGATCGTCAACAGCGATTCTACGCTGGTCACCTACCAGCACTTCAAGGGCGCAACCTTCCACAGCGTGGGCGTGGGCGCTATTCTGGCTCTGCTGGGCGTGGTCATCACCGCCATCCTGCTGGTCAAAAAGGTCAAGGGCGGCATCCTGTACGGCATCCTGATCACCTGGCTGCTGGGCATCGTGTGCGAGCTGACCGGTATCTACGTCCCCGATGTGGATGCCGGTATGTACTCCGTCATCCCCACCGCCTTTGTCAGCTTCGACTTCTCCGCACTGGGCGAGACCTTTGGTCAGGTGTTCAAGACCGATTTCTCCGGTGTCGGCCTGCTGAACTTCTTCGCCGTGATGTTCTCCTTCCTCTTTGTGGACCTGTTCGACACGCTGGGCACCCTGATTGGCGTGGCCTCCAAGGCTGATATGCTGGACGAGGACGGCCGTCTGCCCAACATCAAGGGCGCACTGATGGCAGACTCCATCGGCACCTGCGTGGGCGCTGTGCTGGGTACTTCCACCACCACCACCTTCGTGGAGAGCGCCTCCGGCGTTACCGAGGGCGGCCGCACCGGTCTGACCGCTATGACCACCGGCGTGCTGTTCCTGCTGGCTACCATCTTCAGCCCGCTGTTCCTCACCATTCCCAGCTTTGCTACCGCTCCGGCTCTGATCATCGTGGGCTTCTACATGATGGGCTCTGCCATCAAGATCGACTTCAATGATCCCAGCGAGGGCATCCCCGCCTTCCTGACCATTCTGGCTATGCCCACCGCTTACAGCATCTCCGAGGGTATCGCCATCGGCATCATCTCCTGGACCATCATCAATGTAATCACCGGCAAGGCCAAGGAGAAGAAGATCAGCCCGCTGATGTATGTGCTCACCGTGCTGTTCATCCTCAAGTATGTGTGCCTCTAATTCCCTGCGCATCTGAAAAGCCAAGCACCCCCTGCGGTCTGCCCGTACAGGCCGCAGGGGGTGCTTTTTATGGTTTTGCTTTGTAATTTTACTCCGGAGCCTTCATGCTTTCCACCATGCTGATGCGCCGGACGTGCCGCCGCATGACAAAGCAGACCACCACGGTAAACACCATGGTCAGCGCCACCGCCAGCAGGTAGCTGCGGGGCGCAATGGTGCGGATGAACATGAGCTGATCCATCTCCACGGTCAACACAATGAACTTGTGCAGCGGCACCCCCAGTGCCAGACCCACGCCGGAGCCGATAAGCGCCAGCAGCTCGATCTCGCGGAAGATGTAGCGGTACACCTCCTGATCGTAGAAGCCCAGCACCTTGATGGTCGCCAGCTCCTTTTTGCGCTCCCCAAGGTTGACGCTGATGAGGTTATACAGCACCACTGCCGCCAGCGCCGCCGCGCAGATGATGATCAGCACCACCACATAGCCCAGACTGACGATGAGGTTATCGAACAGCTCGGTGGTGTCCTCGGTAAAGCTGATGCTGCTGACGTAGTTGCAGTCCAGCAGGTCGGTGCGCAGGGCGTTGTACCCGGCAGCATCGGTGCAGGTGGTCTGGCCATAGACCGTGTTCCACGGGATATCCTCCGTGCCCAGCAGGCTTTCCAGCTGTGCGCGGGGGAGGTACAGCCGGGTGAACATATAGTTTTCCGTGATGCCGGTCAGGGTCAGCTCCACCCGGGTGCCCTCGGCGTTCTCCACCCAGAAGGTATCGCCGGTGTGCAGCCCCAGATTCTCGGCGGTCTTTTCGGTCAGGATGGCGCTGCCGCTGTCAAAGCTGATGGCCTTGTGTCCCTTGCGGGTGCGGAAGGTGACGTAGCGGGTCAGGTCGCTGTCCTTTGCCGCAGCCACGATGCTCACGCTGGCGCTCTCACCTTCGGCATTGTAGATGGTGGTGGATTTGGTATACACCGCGCCCCAGTTCTGCACGGCGCTGTTGCTGTCCAGCTCCTCTGCCAGCCCCTGCTCCATGGTCAGGGCTTTGGGGTCGCTGAGGGTGATGGACATATCGTTGTGGGTCAGCTCCGTAGACTGCTTCGTGACGATGGGCAGCAGGGAATCCTGTATGCCGAAGCCGATGAGCAGCAGCGCGGTGCAGCCCGCCACGCCCAGCACGGTCATGAAGAACCGCTTTTTATACCGGAACAGGTTGCGGGCGGTGGTCTTTTGGGAGAAGGACATCCGGGACCACAGCGGGGTGATGCGCTCCATCAGGATGCGCTTGCCCGCCACGGGAGCCCGGGGCAGCAGCAAAGCTGCGGTCTTTTCGGCCAGACTGGAACGGCAGGCATACCATGTGGCAAAGCCGATGACGGCGGCGCTGATGCCCACGCTGGCGGCTGCCATGCCCGGGTAGAAGTGCAGGGTGAAGGTGGGCAGGCTGAACACCAGCTGATAGGCGTTCCAGATAATGATGGGGAATACCACAAAGCCCACCACCATGCCGACGATACTGCCCAGAATGGTGGCCAGCATCGCGTAAAACAAATACTTGCCCGCGATGCTGAAATTGGAGTAGCCCAGCGCCTTTAAGGTGCCCATCTGCAGGCGGTTCTCGTCCACCATGCGGGTCATGGTGGTGGTAGCCACCAGCGCCGCCACAAGGAAGAAAAACACCGGGAACACCCGGGCAATGGCGTCCATGCGGTCGGCGTACTGGGCAAAGGTGACGCAGCTCATGGTGGAGGTGCGGTCCAGCACATACCACTCGCCCTTTTTGATCTGGCTCACCTGCTCCTCGGCATCGTTCAGCTGGGCAAGGCCGTCCGCCAGCTTCTGCTCTGCCTCGGCTTTCCGGCTCTCGTACTCGGTGCGGGATTCTTCCAGCTGGGTCTGCCCGGCGTTGTATTCTGCCCAGCCCTCTTCCAGCTGCTTTTGTGCGGCATCGAACTGGGTGTAGGCGCTGGCTGTGCCGGTGGTCAGCTGCAACTGCCCCTGCAAAAGCTGCAATTTCATCTTGCGCAGCGCATCCTTGGCCTCGGTCACCAGCTGGTCGTTGGAGAGGTTCGGCGAGGAGATGAGCCCCTGCTTGTACATCTTCCGCTTGCCCGCGTCCAGCTGCTGCTGATAGCCCTGCAGCTGATTATAGATGTTGTCGTAAGCGGCCTGCGCCTTGGCCAGCGCATCTCGCAGTTCAATGTAGTCTTCGTCCTCCGGCTCGGCTTCGTCCAGCGCCTTTTCGGCGTTGCGCAGGGCGGTTTCCGCGTAGGTCAGCAGGGGGTCTGCCACCTTTTTCAGGTTGACCAGCATCTCGATTTGCTGTAACTGTTCCTCAAATTCCAGCACCTGCTCCTCGCTGCTCACCAGCTTGTCGGCACCACTCTGCATGGTGTCCGGCAGGGCAGTCTTCTGGGCGGCAAGCTCCTTTTCCCCGGCTTCCAGCTGCGCCTTGGCGGCATCCAGCTGTGCCTGTGCGTCCGCAAGCTTTGCCTCCGCCTCGGCAAACTGACGCTCCGCTTCGGCCTTCTGGCTGTCGTACTCCGTGCGCGCTTCGGTCAGCTTGTCGTTGGCGGTGTCCATCAGCTCTTCCCGCCGGGCGGTGCACTGCACGCTCTGGATGGCCTTGAGCTTTTCCGCTACGGCATCCACTGCGGCCTGATATTCATCGGAATAATTATCATACAATCCGGCGTTTTTCGTCTTGATATAGCACACCGTATAATAATCTGCGGTCAAAGTGCCCTCCGGCACAAACAGGATGCAGTCCAGCTGGCCATCGCCCACGGTGCTGCTCTCGGAATCGGAGGAAAAATGCAGCGGGTCCTGCACCGTGCCCACCACCGTGAACACCTGCCCGCTGACCCCTTCGGTCTCTTCCGGCAGGGTCAGCTGGGTGCCCAGCTCCACCGGGCTGCCGTGGCCCATCACGTGCACCACGCACTCCCCGGCAGCTTCCGGCATCCGGCCGGACAGCAGCACCGGACGGTTCATGTTCTCCGGCGTATCGGCCTGCGGGTCGGCAGGCAGCTGATACAGCCGCGCCACCGTGGTCTGCTCGTCTCCTGTCCAGTGGCCTTCTACGTCCTGATACTTCACCGCCTGCACGGCGTCTACCCCGTCCACAGCGGCAATCGCGCTGATATCGCTCTGACTGAGGCCAAGGGTGGACAGCACCCGCAGGTCGAACACATTCTGCTGCACATAATACTTCTGGGCAGCGGTGCGCATATCGGGGGCAATGCACATCAGGCCGGTGAGCATCATCACCCCCAGCGCCACGATGCCAAACAGGGACACCACCCGGCTGATGCTGCTTTTCATCTCGCGCAGGATATTTTTGCGGTAACTTTTCTGCACAGTACTCACCACTCAATCTGTTCCACCGGCACCGGGTGCTCGTTGACCTGATTGGACACGATGCGGCCGCTGCGCACCTGAATGATGCGGTCAGCCATACCGGTCAGTGCCGTGTTGTGGGTAATAACAATGACGGTGCGTCCGGTCTTGCGGCAGGTATCCTGCAAAAGGCCCAGCACCTGTTTGCCGGTGCGGTAATCCAGCGCACCGGTGGGCTCGTCGCAGAGCAGCAGCTTGGGGTTTTTGGCCAGTGCGCGGGCAATGGACACCCGCTGCTGCTCGCCGCCGGAAAGCTGCGCCGGGAAGTTGTTCAGCCGCTCGCCCAGCCCCACGCTGCGCAAGGTCTCGGCGGGGTCCAGCGGGTCGCGGCAGATCTCGCTGGCAAGCTCCACGTTTTCCAGCGCGGTCAGGTTCTGCACCAAGTTGTAGAACTGGAACACAAAGCCCACGTCATACCGGCGGTAGGTGGTCAGCTCCCGGGCGGAAAAGCGGCTCACGTTGCGGCCGTCCAGCCAGACGTTGCCCTCGTCGCAGTTGTCCATGCCGCCCAGAATATTCAGCAGGGTGGTCTTGCCCGCACCGGAGGGCCCCACGATGATGCAGAACTCGCCCTTGTCCACATAGAAATTCAGGTGGTCGGCGGCAGCGATCTTCACACTGCCGGTCTGGTAATATTTACAGACATCTTCAAACTCCACAAAATGCTCCATGGCGTTTTTCCTTTCTGTCAGAATGCAAAGTATTTCAACTTAAATATAGCATAAACCCACCGGGATTTGCAAAGCCCCCGGCACGAATTTTCAAAAACTTAACACAAGCCGCCGCAAAACATAAAAAGGGACACCGGAGCGTCCGCAGACGTTCCGGTGTCCCGAGATATAAAGCTTCTGTACCGCCGCGCGGCGGGCATTATCAGCTTATTTTGCAGCGTACCAGTCTGCGCTGGGCTGATGCTTACCGGCGGTCACGGCATTGCCCTGATAGTACAGGGTGCCGTCCGCACCGCGGCTGTAACGGGAGAAGAACTCATTCCAGATGGCAACGCTCTCCTCCTGCAGGTAAACGTGAGGGGTATCCTTGACCACGGTGTACTGCACCAGCGGAGCGTTGCCCCCCATAAAGCTCTTGGTCACAAAAGCGCCATCGTAGGAGGTGCTTTCTGCAACAGCTGCCTCGTTGGTGGCGTTGTGGGCGTTCCAGCCCTGCAGCGCCTTCACCGTCCCGTTATCCTCCACCAGCTCTGCCACACCTGCCGAGTCGTACTCGCCCAGGAAAGCCCATGTCGGCAGCAGAACAGCGGGGTCAAGCTCCGGCAGTGGGGCAAACATATAGCCGACGGGTGCAATGGCGGCAAAGCGGCTTGCGTAGCGGCAGGCGGTAGCCCAAGTCATCAGGCTGCCGTTGGAGTGACCGGTAGCATACACGCGGGTGGTGTCGATGCTGTAATCCCGCTCCATGCGGTCCAGCAGACTGTTGATGAACTCCAAATCCACGCTGGGGTCGGTATCCTTACCAGCCAGTGCGGCAAAGGGACCTGCCAGCCACATGGCGGTGGGAATGTTGCCCATCAGGTCTGCGGGACGTACCAGGCCCTGCGCAAACACCACGATAAAGCCGTTCTGCTCCGCCACATCGTACCAGCGGGACTCTTCGGCAATGGCGTACATGGAGGCGGTGTAGCCGTGCATCACCAGCACCAGCGGCACCTTTTTGCTGCCGGTATAGGTGGACGGCACATAGACCATCCAGCGGCGCAGCTCGCCGTTGACCCACTCCTCATGGATATCAAAGCCCCGACGGGTAAAGTCCTCTGCCTTTGCTACGCGACCCGGCAGCTGCAGTGCCATAAAGCGCTTGAACTGACCGGAGAACTTTTCCCAGATGGCTGCCGGACACTGTGCTTTTTCGGTGACCCACACCTCGGCGGCAGAGCCTGTACGGCTGCTGACATACACGCCGTTCCCCTTTGACACGGCCTGATTGGCGTTCAGGTAGAAATCCAGCGCTGCCTTATTGGCAGTATCCGCCTTGGAGCGGACGAACCAAACGGGAGTATCCACTGTCTTTGCCGCAATGGCTTCCTCCTGCACGCCACGGGTGGAGTCGCCGGGGAAGGGCAGCACATACTCGCCGCCCACTGCCTCCAGAGAAGCTGCCGGGACCTCAACGGCATCCACGGCGCAGATGGAGCTGAAATCGCTTGCCCAGCGAGCGCCGAACAGCAGAGCGGCTGCGCCGCCCTCCTTGTAGCCCACCAGTGCAGTGTGGGACTTGTCCATGGAGAATGCGCCGGACAGCTTAACGCCCTTTTTGCGCATGAGCTGATACAATGCATCCAGCGCTGCTGCGTCATCACGACCGGCAGAGCTCAGGGAAAGGTTCCAGCTGCCGCCGTTTTCAGGACCGAAAAATACAACGGCGATCTTATTTTTGCACGCCACCGTGCGCCACATACGACCTGTGACCGAGCCGGAGAACGCCCTTGCGGTGGTGTTGTCCGGGGTCAGCACGATAACTGCCGGCGCCCAGGGATCCATGCCGTCGGGCAGGTAATAGGTAGCAGCACCAACATTCTGACCGCCCACCATTACCTGCGCATCATGAAACAGACCCACATTCACGTTCAGGTACGGGTTTTCCGGGTCATAAGCAAAGGTCTTGCCATCGCCCAGACCCATAGCTGCGGTCTTGCGATCTACGGTAGTGTGCAGATCTCCGTTGGTCTGGTCCAGCTCTGTCGCAGCCAGAGCCGAGGGTGCCATAGCGGCTACGGTAGCACCCAGCGCGGTAGCGGCGGAAAGCTTCATAAAATCGCGGCGTTTCATAGTGTTTTCTCCTTTTTGTAAGTGCCTGCGCACTTTGTTATGCCCGGCTTTGAAGGCCGGACTCTCTTGCTTTTTCTCCGATTTTTTCTCACGGCAGGTGCCTTCCTGCTTCAACATTGTACAAAGAATACCATTTATATCACAATTTGTAAATAGTATTTAGTGTTTTTTGTTTCAATTAATATATTAGTATATCATTTTTTGTAAAAAGTGCTGATCAGCGAAAGTCCCCTATACCACTGCTGTTTCTAATGATACACTTCCTTTTCTCTATGAAAATTCAAAAAGCCCCTGCACGCAGGGTGCAGGGGCTTTGGAACAGCTTCTTACTTGCGGTTTGCCAGCAGGTTCTCGATCTTCTTCAGGGGGTCGATGATGCTGGAAACGGACATATCGTGGTTCAGTGCCACCACAAAGTAGGCAGCGTACTTGGAAACGTCCACGTCCACATACCAGTCGCGGGTCAGCAGCTCGGGCATACGGTAGGTCAGGTTGGTGCCCACAACATAGGTCAGGGTGCCGTTTGCCACAGCCTTGTCGAACTTCTCCAGACCGCTGGTGAACAGGGGGAAGGTGGCGTTGGCGATGATGTTGGCAGCGCCGCGCTCCTTCAGGTTGCTGGCGACCTCCAGCATGCTCTCGCCGGAAGCAATGATATCGTCTGCGATAAAGACGGTCTTGCCCTCCACGCTCTCGCCCAGATACTCATGGGCAACGATGGGGTTGCGGCCGTTCACCACGCGGGTGTAATCGCGGCGCTTGTAGAACATACCCAGGTTGCAGCCCAGCACGCTGGAGAAGTACATGTTGCGGTTCATAGCGCCCTCGTCCGGGCTGACCACGGTGAACTTCTCCTTATCGAAGGACAGGGTGGGGTCCTTCTTCAGCAGGCTCTTGAGCACCTGATAGGTGGGCATGGCGTTATCAAAGCTCATCAGGGGCACTGCGTTCTGCACGCGGGGGTCGTGTGCGTCAAAGGTGATGATGTTGCGCACGCCCATGGTCTGCAGCTCCTGCAGGGCCACAGCGCAGTCCAGACTTTCGCGCACCACACGGCGATGCTGACGGCCGCCGTACAGGCTGGGCATGATCACCGACACGCGGTGTGCCTTGCCGGCCACCGCCTGGATCAGGCGCTTCAGGTTTGCAAAGTGATCGTCCGGGGACATGTGGTTCACGTTGTCAAACAGCTTGTAGGTCACGCTGTAGTTGCCGGGATCCACCACAATAAAGATATCGTCGCCGCGCACGGACTCCTTGACCAGACCCTTGGCATCACCGCTCTGGAAGCGGGGGCAGTCGCAGGAGATGATGAAGGTCTCCTTGTCAATGCCGGCGTCCTTGGCCCAACGGACCAGGTGCTTGTCGATCAGGCCGGTAAGCTCCTCGGCACCGGGGCAGGCGATCAGCCGCATGTC
>OLCR01000063.1_pt1 | contig 16944 bp, 9 predicted proteins | sample 1601901 | NCBI WGS metagenome assembly OLCR01 (sample SAMN02674597, study PRJEB24791) | human gut metagenome, SKBSTL013 | isolation source: stool | host: Homo sapiens | place: USA
CCACCTTGTATCCAATTCCACGCATTGTTACGATTTCAAAATCAGGGTTATCTTTAAAACGCTCTCTGATTCTTCCTATATGTACCTCTATCGTATGTGGGTCTGCCTCCGTCTCGTATCCCCATACTTCATCCATCAACTGTTGTTTTGTAAATGTTCTGCCTGGCGAAGCTGCAAGCTTATATAAAAGCAGGAATTCTTTTTTAGGCAAAACAAGACTTTCCTTATCAGTTGTAACCGTCATTGCATCATAATCAAACTCTGTTGAACCGATCACAATTTTGTGTTCATTCAGTATCTGTGCACGGCGAAGCAGTGCTCCGACTCTTAAAACCATTTCATTCACATTTACCGGTTTTACCATATAATCGTCACTTCCCGAAAGAAATCCCTGGCGCATATCATCAAAGGAACCTTTCGCAGTGATCATAAGCACTGGTATCTGATATCCTGCTGAACGAAGTTCTGACACCAGTTCATAGCCATCCATAACCGGCATCATAATATCAGAAATGATCAGATCAATATATTCCTTATCCAATACTTCTAATGCCTGTGCTCCATCCGATGCACTTTTGACTTGATATCCATTCTTCTCAAGCACTTTTTGGAATAGCTGGCTTAATTCTTTATCATCTTCTACAATCAATATTTGAAACACGTTTTCCTTCCTCCTTATTAAAACAGATACCTTGCCCATCCAAGCAGATGCTGTACCAAAAATATTTTTCTCTGACGTTTCTTTGTTAATTCGATTGGCTCTACATGATATGGATCACGATAGGTTCCATCTTCCAATACCTGGCGGGACACTCTTTCATATTCCATCATGCCCTCTTCCAACTGTTTATTAATATCTTTACTGCGAATTACAAGCATCAGTTCCGTATCCAGATATGCACTTCTCATGTCCATATTAAAGGAACCGATTACAGACAGATCATCGTCAATCAGAATACTTTTTCCGTGGTATGAATAACCGCCTTCATATTCCCAGATATTAATTCCTGTACTTAAGATTCTATTTCTGTTTTTCGCATAATCGGCAGCCCCAAATGGATTCCCATTATTCGCAACTGAATTTGTCATGATAGAAAAATCTGAAACGTTCTCTGCAATCTCCTCCCATGTATTATACATCATATCATTACAGATAATATATGGCGTGTGGATCTTCACACGATTTTTTGCATTTTTCATCAATTCTCCCAACTGATACCACACTACTGGTTCTTTGGAACCTGTGTGAATAGGATTTGACACTAATGCAATCTTTTCTGTCTCAAAAGTTTCGTCCGTGTAATCGGTATCGCAGATTCTTTCCTTATTCTCTTCAAAATATTTCTGATAGCCGTTCTGCAGCTCTAAAACTGCGTTCTTTACAGATTTTCTATTTGCCAGTTTTTTATTGTCATGAAAATAACCACTGTCTTCTTGTTCCCATATCGTTTCAAAATACTCTAACAACTGGTTAACTGAATTTTCTTTCTCAGGTTCATCGCAAACCACTAACACGTCTCTGTCATAGTTCTTATGTCCCGGAAAATCACCCAGGAAATAATTGTATGTATTTCTTCCCCCAAGAATATATCTCTTTCCATCTGCAATCAAATATTTATCATGCATTCTACCCATCATTTTCCACGGTTTCAACGGATTGGCCTTATTATACAGTTTAATTTCAACATTCTCATGGGAAGATAATCCATAGAAATACGGATTTCCTTCCATATCAATCCAGCTCTCCATTCCATCTACTAACAGACGAATATGTACACCTCTGTCTGCCGCATCATGCAGTGCTCCTAAGATCAATTTTCCACTTTCATCGGATTGAAATGCAAAAGTAGAAAGAATAATTTCCTTTTTTGCATTCTTGATCAAACGCACTCTTTGTAAAAGCGCTTCTGGATTCTTTTCTATGATTACTGCCCGTTCTGTATTTTCACTGCATTCGTTCCATGACCCATTTTTTGTTTCTTTTTTGGTTGTATTGGACACTTCCGGCTGCTTTTTATATGCAACGCAGATTCCGAGCAATTCATAAAAAGCCACACATAAAAAAATTGCCAGTATAACAAGAAGGATTTTACATATTTTATGCTTTTTCATTGTACATCACCTGATTCCTTTTTATTTCATACTTATACAATACAAAGTCAATCTCAATTTAACCTCAACAAAATTTATTTTTCATAAAAAATATGACCGGCTTCTTTTTAATGAAACAGTCATATTTTTATTCTAATATATGAAGGAGCTTTTCTTACTCCGTTGTATTAATCACTATTTTATTTCTTCCATAAGCTGTCGGATTTTTCTCAATGTACACCGTGTAACTGCCAGGTCATCTTCTTGTATATTCGATATGATTTTTTCATAAGCTTCTATCATTTTTTCTTTCTGACAATTACTTAATTCAATTGCCTTGTTCGTCAAAACAAGGTATGTTCTTTCTTTTTTTTCATCTAATTTCCAGATAATATATCCTTTATTTTCAAGACTTTTTACCATCTTAGATGTTTCTGGAATCGATAATTTCATGTATTCTGCCACTTCTGAAAGATATACTCCTTCATGACAGTCTGATTTTTCAACACATTCCTTTATACTATAAAGAAACAAATAATCTGTTCTTTCAACAAATTCAAATATACTTTCAACATTGATGCTCTTTAAAAAAAACTCCTCTGCACTGGTTCCTGCTCCCATATTATCGTTCCTCTCTTTCTATATATTCTTTTTTGCTGACTAGACTCTTATATGCCGGGCGAATGATCTTATCTGTAGTTATCAATTCTTCCAGGCGATGTGCACTCCAACCAGCAATTCTTGCTATCGCAAATAATGGCGTGTACAATTCTCTTGGAATATTCAACATGTCATACACAAAACCACTATAGAAATCTATATTAGGACTTACTCCTTTGAATATCTGACGCTGCTTTGCAATCAACTTAGGTGCAATCTTCTCAATATTGTTATAAAGGGTCATATCTTTCTCACGTCCTTTATCCCTTGCGAGTTGTTCTACAAAGCCTTTGAACACCCTTTCTCTCGGATCTGAAATAGAATATACAGCATGTCCCATTCCATAAATAAGTCCTTTCTGATCAAACGCCTCTTTCTTCAAAATCTTACTCAGATATGATGCAATTTCCTCTTCGTCTTCATAATCTTTCACATGACTTTTAATATCATCCATCATATTCATTACCATCAGATTTGCACCGCCATGTTTTTTTCCTTTTAAGGATGACATTGCTGCTGAAATAACAGAATAAGTATCTGAACCTGAAGATGTTACTACCCGTGTAGTGAATGTAGAATTGTTACCACCACCATGTTCCATATGTAACAATAATGCTATATCCAGTACTCTTGCTTCCAGTTCTGTGAATTTTGTATCTGGTCTTAATAGGCGCAGGAAATTTTCAGCAATAGATAAATCTTTTTCAGGTCTATGAATATACATACTTTCGTTTTTTTCATAATGACAATAAGCATGGTATGCATATACTGCTAACATAGGAAATGCTGCGATCAACTGCATACTCTGCCTTAGCACATTCGGAATTTCAAGACTTTCTTTTTCCTTATCGTAAGAGCCCAATGTAAGAATACTTCGAGTCATAGAACCCATAATATCTGATGTAGGTGCTTTCATAATGACATCTCTGGTAAAGTTAGTCGGTAGTTCCATACAATCAGATAGTCTTCCCTGAAATTCCATTAACTGTGTATCAGTTGGCAATTCTCCGAATAAAAGAAGATATGCTCCTTCTTCAAAGACAAACCTTTTTCCTTTACTTCCTGTTACTAAATCTTTTATATTATAACCACGATAAGATAACTCGCCATCACATGGACTCTTTACTCCATCACGATATTCAAAAGCTTTTATATCAGAAATATTTGTAAGCCCCGTCAACACACCTTGGCCTTTTTCATCTCGTAAGCCTCTTTTTACACCATACTCTGAATACAGATTCTTACTAATGCTATCATTTTGTTCACAAAAAATTGCTTGCTGTTTCATATAATTTTCCAAATTGCTCATTTGAATCGCTCCTTTCATTCTGTTACGAACTTACATACTATACTCAGATATTCTTGTTTCCAGTGCATTCAGCATTGTCTGTTCTTTTTCTTATTCTTATTCATTAGCAATACAATACAATGGAAAACTCAATTTAACCTCAACAAGGTTTGTTTTTTCATCCATGCAAAATCTTCTTTGTACAACAGACTGTTAGATATAGCAAAAACGGCCTTTCAAAAACAGTTAACTTCTAAATCAACTGTTTTTTGAAAGGTCGTTTCATCAGATTCTTATAGCAATCCAGCAAATAATCTCATAAATAATTGTCCCAGTCGCAAATATGCACTTCGTCCGGTTTGATATTGGTCTGTCACATCACGACATTCTCCCATCGTTCTTATCAGATCATTTTTTATTTCCACAACTGCCTGACAATCTGCCATAAAACAGCCGTTTTCAAAATGGTGATATAAACTTCGATAATCCAGATTAATTGTTCCACAAGTTGCCATACAGTCATCTGCCACACTCATTTTTGCATGACAGAAACCAGGAGTCCACTCATAAACACGAACACCATGTTTAACTAATCCATGATAAAAAGAACGAGTTATATTATAAATGAATTTTTTATCAGGGATACCAGGTGTGATAATTCTTACGTCTACCCCTCGCTTAGCAGCCAGACATAACGCATGCGTCATTTCATCTGTTATGATTAGATATGGAGTCATAAACCAACAATATTTTTCAGCTTTATTTATCATACTGATATAAACTTCTTCTCCTACTTGCTCATTATCCATAGGGCTGTCTGCATAAGGTTGAACAAACCCAGTTTGCTGTGCCGCATAATCATAGTGGAAAAGGTATTTACTAAAATCAGAATCATTAGCATCCTTATCACTTACTGCATTCCACATTTCCAAAAATGTCACCGTAAGCGACTGAACAGCATCTCCTTCTAAACGAATACCTGTATCTTTCCACTGTCCATACGGGTGTGTGTAATTAAAATATTCGTTTGCTAGATTATATCCACCTGTAAATCCGACTTTTCCATCAATAACTGTTATTTTTCTATGATCACGATTGTTCAAAAACAGATTTAAACCTGGCATAAACGGATTGAATACACGGCAATGAATTCCTATTGCCTCCATCTTTTTCACAAAATCTGTGTTAATAAAGCCTATAGAACCCATATCATCGTAGAATACTCTAACTTCCACACCTGCTTTTACTCGCTCTTCCAGAACATCTTGAATCTTATGCCATGCTTCAGCGTCTTCTATCGCATGATATTCCATAAAGATAAACTTTTGTGCTTTCTCCAAATCCTTAAGCTGTGCCTCTAATCCTTTCACTGCTTCATCAAAATACACAATATCCGTATTCTGATAGATTGGATACTGCGAATTTCTTTGTATGTAACTTGCTATATTTCCTGCTTTCGGAATTGTTTCTTTTATTCTGCTCAAACACTCCTGACTGTCCGGAAGCATTGGTAACAATTTGCTATCAATTTCTGCATATCGCTCACGCATTTTATGTGTGCCACCATTCAAACCAATCAACAAATACAGGCCTACACCCATAATTGGGAAAATTAGAATTAAGATGACCCAAGGCATTTTCATAGAGGATGTCTTATTTGATGCGTACAATCCCAAAACCAAGATCCCACTCAAAATCCTTGTAAATAAATTTATGATTTCTGCATATTCATTCAAGCGTGTTACGATAGTAATAATAAAAATCACTTCCAGAAGAATGCAGATTATGGAAAAACACAGCCGTTTTACCCCATTTTTTGTTTTTGCTTTGCCCTCTAAAGTATCTTGTTTCATATATATTCCACCTTCCTACTTGCTCAGTTTTCTCCCTAAATTTCGTGGAACATACCAATTTTGTCTTTTATTCTCTGCATTTCATTATCTGCTTCAATGATAGCTCTTGCAGAATGAAGTAATTCTTCACTTATCTCATCATAGCCAGGCATTTCTTCAATTCCTTTTTTATAGCGAAGTTGATGTTCCAATGTTGCCCAGAAATCCATACCATTGGTTCGAATCTGTAATTCTACACGCATAGGTGTTTTACCCTTAGCAAAAAATACTGGTATTTCAACAATCATATGATAGCTTCGATAACCATTCGATTTTGGATTTTTTATATAATCTTTTATTTCAATAACTTTAATATCATCCTGTTGGGTAATCAAATCTGATATCATATAAATATCGTCAATAAACGCACAAACTATTCGAACGCCTGCTACATCATTGAGATATGTCTGTATATTTTCTGTTGTAAATTCATATCCCATCTTCTGCAATTTATCGTAAATACTATTGGGCTGCTTAATTCTTGTTTTTATAAAAGAAATAGGATTTCGATTGTTCTCAACTGAAAATTCATCATCCAAAACCTCAAGTTTAGTTTGTATCTCCCGAATAGCACAACGATACATCATCATTAAATTATAAAATTTTGTAGCATTATTTAAAAACTGTAGTGATTCCGGACTGTTCATCCTGAGTTTTTTTACTTCATCTTTTGTCATGGAACTTTCCTTTCTACCTCATCCCTGATTTCAAAACATTCTTTCATTCAGAGACCTGTTACTCTACCCCCAACGCCTTAAACACCGCATCTTCCGCACTGCTGTAGAAAATCAGATTAAAACTGCCCACCAGCTCCGGCGGCACGGTGCCAAGGTCTGCTGCGCTGGTAATCGGAAGCAGCACTTTCTTTGCTCCGCTATCGAGACACACCTGCAAACTATTGGCAAGCTCGTCCACTTTCAGAATCGTGCCGCTGATGCTGATTTCTCCCAGCACGGCAAGTGTACTGACTGTAGGCCGTCCAAGAGCGATGCTGCATAGTGCAATCAATGTAGGCAATGCCAGCTTTCCGGTCATGCCAATGCCCTGCAAATCCTGATAGTTGATGATGTAATCCCGCATCGTAGTACTGATGCTGCCACTGATGCGATTTCCGTTAGCTTTCAGGAAATTGAACGCCGTATTCGTGGATTCCTTGCAGTCACGGTCGCTGCCAAGGCCAGTACGTTCAAATTTTCCGTTGCCAGGCAGCATCTGGCTTTCGAGGCGGAATACACCGATCATACCGGACTTACCCTGACTTACGGTATATACCTGTCCAGGATTGCAGATACCATCAGGAATGAGTTTGCCGCCGCCCTGCTCTGGCACGGAAACAAATTTTTCTTCAAAGGTATCAAGATCAATATAGCTGAAGTTCACATCATAGAACTCCATTCCACCCAGCTTTTTCAGCTGCTCCTTGACACGACGGCGCATTTCCAGCGCAAATACAAGAATTTCTTCAATCTGTTCCTTCGTGAACTCCCCATCCGGATACAGCAATTTCACATAGCCGCCTACAATCTTGCGGACAGCAATCGTATCGCGCTGGTTCAGGTTCTTTCCAAGGCGGAAATACTTATCTAACGCATCACCATACTGTTCCTTCCGCAGTTCTCGGATAAACTCTGCCAGATAATCCGTGATAAAGCCGTAATCATTGGTAAAATGCTCCGGACGGAACTTCGGAATCTCCCAGCCTGGAATGTAGCAATGCAGACGATCAAGAAAGGCGGTGTCCGTTCCCATCTCCGGCGGGAACGGGTCAAACAGAGAGGAAGTCTTAAGCAACACATCCACGCTCTGATTGATGTTTCCTACAAAGACCATAGATGCCGATGCTGCCTTTTCCTCTTTGCCACGGGCAAAGGAGCCGGAAGCCATATAGTCTTTCATAATCTGAATGCCGTCTTTGTCCTTAAACTTGATTCCGGCAACCTCATCAAAGGCAACACAGTCCCATAAGCCTACCAAACCTACGGTTTTGCGCCCCATATTGTAAAACAGATTTGCAACGGTCGTCTGACCACCGGATACCAGGATACTGTTCGGGCTGATTTCTTTATAGATATGGGACTTTCCTGTGCTGCGCGGCCCCAACTCACAGAGATTGAAGTTGTTCTCCACCAGCGGTAACATACGCGCAAGCAGCAGCCACTTTTCCCGATTATTCAGCTGTTCCGGCTCATATCCGCAGGAACGCAGCATAACATCCATCCACTCTTCCTGTGTGAATGCCTTGCGTCCCTCTCGAACTTCTTCAATGTCGATATGGGGCATCTGAATCGGAGTCAGCTTATGAATGCTGATGGGAGAGATGTCCTTCTGCTTTTTCTGTTTAGAAGAAATCGGCTGTCCATCTATATCCGTGATTCCAAAGCTGCTGTCTCCCTCAGACTCATATTCCAGCTGCACGATGCACCAGATACCGCCGCAAAGCAGCCGGTCATATTTTTCCGGATAATCATCCGTAATCGGCACATTGGTAAGACCAAGGTTAGAGAACTCTGCAAAAAAGCAATCCTTTTTGATGTCGAGATGTACTGTCACCATATCAATAATGGTATGGCTCCCGTTCTTGCGCAGTTGTGAGAGAATTTTCTGAGCCTCATCCGGGCGGACAAAGTTGTCTGCCAGAATGCGTTTCACATTCTGAACGCCCTGCTCAATGATTGTCTCATCGTCTGAACTACAGTACTGACCCAGCAGGAACTCCAGCACATAGACCGGAACATTTGCTCCTTCTTTTATTTTCTTTGTCAGGTCTTTGCGGACGATCCGACCGTCAAAGTTGCTGCGCAGCTTCCGGCGCAGTTCTTCACGGGTATCGTCTGCCGCCATATCCATCATTTCCATACGGAATTCCTGCCTCCTCTATATCAGAATCCGAATCCAAAGTCATCCGCAAAGGCAATGTCCATGATAACAGGCTGCCTCCACTGCTCCAGACCGCTTTCTTCGTCATAAACCACAAGGTAATATTGCTTGTCCTTGTCGTATTTCTTATTCTTGAATGTGAAACGCATCCGGAAGATACGCTTCTGCGCATTTTCCTCGCGACTGTCCGCCACATAGCTGTTTTCGTTCGAGATTTTCTCATTGTCTTCCGAGAGGAAGAAAATACGGTATTTTGCCGCTTTTACAGTATCACTGACTGCATCCGACTGGATAAAGTCCATGGAAGTGATCAGGTTCGTAATCTTATGGACGATGCTGACCAGAGCAATTTCTGCATTCTTTGTTTCCATGTGACCGCGTTCCATCTTAAACTCCAGCACCGGCACCAGCATTTCCTGCGGTGAGGAACCGCCATGCACATAGTTAGCACCGCCTCCGGCCACCTTAAAGACATTACTGCTGACAGGATAGGACACCATCTTGCTGTCCTCGTTCCCCAGAATGCGTCCCATGCTCATATGGTCGATGCCATCATCTCCCAGTGCCGCCTTGGACACAATAAATCTGCGATTGGCAAATGCTTTGTCCGCGCTTTTCCCGGAGATTTTGTCACTTTCTGTCAGCTTATCACGCTTATAAATAAAGCCATGATCGGCAGTAACGATAAAATGATAGGTGTTGCCGCTAACGGAGATTCTATGAATCAGATCCACAATTTCCTGAACGGCTTCCTCACACGCATTAAACACCTCATCCTCGGTATTTGCCTTGTCTCCACGCGCGTCGATCTGATTATGGTATACATAGATGATCTGACGTTTTGTCAGCACATCTCGCAGCTCTGCCACTTTCAGATTTTTGATATCATCGAACTGTACACAGACACTATCCGGGTTATAGCTTTGCAGCACCTGCTGCCGACCTGCCAGATTATCGCAAAGGATACCATCTGCCAGTACCTGAAAATCATCCGTCATTTCCAGTGTCTTATGTGGCAAAAGTGCTGCCATACCGAGCCTCGTATAAGACGGAAGAACACTCAACTGTACAGAAAGTTTTGCCGTGCATTTCGGGTCATCCTGCATTCTGGCAAACAACTCCTGTCCGACCTCGTAACGCATGGCATCCGAAATGATGACCACGGTGCGTTCTTTGGTATATCGCAGATTGGCATTGTAAAAATCTCGCTGCAACGGAATTACCGAAAATGCGGCATCCTGCTGGATTCCAGCATTCCAGGCAGGGAGCAGGCAAGCCAGATATTCGTTCGTGTAGATATTTTCCACCAGTTCCCGAAGCGGCTCAAAGCTTTCCGTGCTCTCCAGCTGGTCGTAATAATAGTAGAATTTTCGATACTGCTGATCCATATTGTAATCCGCAGCAAGATATCGGTCGATGATTGGCTTTAAGCCATCTGTGGCATGGTAATCCGCTTCCTTCACCATGCTGTATGCACTGGAAAGCAGCTGATAGGTCTTCCCGGTCTTTCTGCCAAAGTGCATTTTAGCCCGCTTTTCACAGAGTTCCGGAATGGTAAATCCGTTTACGATTGCGCCGATATCTTCCGAAACAAGTCTGCCAACGAGCCACTTTACCAGCACCTGATCCACGGCAAGGAAAGTGTCGCACTCCACCAAATCGTCCACTCGCATTCCTGCAAATGCCGAAAAAACATTCAGCCCTTTGGCAACATGTGCCGACAAAGCGTCGTATTTATCCCGGTACAGGACGCTGTTCATCAGGCTATCGAGGAATGCGATGATATTGCCGGACTTGTAGGAAACAAAGCTCTTCCATGCTACCGGAAGCTCTGCCTGCACATATCGCCCAGTATAAGTAACGAACAATGTTACCAAAAGCCGTTCCAAACTCGGTTTTGTATCGGTGTATCCGAAATGCTGCTCACAGAGCTGCCAGAATGCAGACAGCAGGTCGTATTTTTCAAACTCCTGCAAGAAAGCATTGTCCACCAGCTCGCCATCCGTCAACACGATGCGCACGACTTCCTCAAAAGAGCAGGTACGCGCCTTGCAGACTGCACTGAGCAGACCGACAAGGATATTTTCTTCATTGAAGTTTTCGATTTCCAAATCATAGAACCGCTGAGTGCGCTCTTTGTTGGCGAAAAACTTGATGTGCTTCTCAATAACCGGCTTGTACTTTTCCTCAATACCCAGGTCAACCGACAGCAAGGAGGCTCGGTCAGCAAAGAACCGTCTGGAATACAGCATTGTGTCTTCCAGATGGTTGTCCCTTACATCCGGTTTCGGAAACGGTGCATAGATCAGATAATTCGTGGTCTTATCCACACGCTCCAGAAAATACTTTGTATAGAACTGGTTATCCGGCTGGAGATAGTAGATCTTCGCATTCTGAAGCTCCACCGTCTCCATATCCTCGAAAAATTCTGCCTTGTCATCGTACCAGAAAACCAGTTTCCGGGTCTCCCCGGTAAATTCCGCATTCAGGCGGTCTATAATTTGTTTCAAGTTCAATTCTGCCATATCATTGTCCTTTTTCCTGTGATTGGTCTTTATCTCTTACAAGAGAACTCAGCAATAACTTCATCTTTTTCCGGTAGAACTTTGTTCTTTTGATGTACCGTGGAATCGTCATGTGATACGCCTGCATAAATTCCAGTATCCATGCCAGATCATAGGATTTCTCGGTTGACCAGTCACGATATTTTCTATGACAGACAAGCCAAACACCAATGATATTGTAATCCAACGCATCTTCATCGGTTTCATCTTGAATACAATGACCGCAGAGGAAGCGGTATGCCACCGGATCATGGGCATATGTACGTTCAAAACGCTGCCATGCCGCCGCGACATCATCCTTTGTCCAGTGATTTTGCATTTTTCCACTCCCTCCGGTCATTTTTCTTATTTCTTTTCTTTCACCATGATATTCTTGCTGTCCGCCAGCACCTCATAGAACTTACCATCCTGCGCAGTCTGGAGTTTACGGTAGTTGACCTTTACGCCGTCATCGAGGTCAAGCTCGATACGGGAAAGTGCCAGATGGCTGATCTTCTCATCATATTCCCGACACTCCTTCAGCTGCTTGGCAAGTTTATCCTTACGCTTGGAGGCTGCTGCCACCTCGCGGGCATTCCCGCTGTGATCCATCATATCCTGCATCCGGTTGATTTCGGACTCATACACACGCTGCATCTTGTGCAGGTAGTCGATACGCAGGTTGCCGATGGTGTCCGGCGTGTAGCGGTGCAGGTAAACCAACGCCTTGAAGCCGTTCTGCTTGCCACTGTCAAACAGCCAGTAGATCGGACGCTTGCCAGAACCAGTGACAGAGTAAGTCTGGCAGTGATCCTTGAAGAAATCGTTCAGGAAGTAGTTGCGGATGATCTCCCGGCTGGTGCTGCCCTTATTGCCAAGGGCTTTTGCGATATAGTCGAGGTTTGCTTCCAGCGTATCAGCACCGTAAACTGCTTTCAGCCATGCACACAGGCGAGATACGATATCATCGTCCAGATATTCTTCATCGGTGATGGGGATAACATTGTCGGCATCTGGGAAGAACATTTCATCCACCACAATACCCTCATTGCGGTATGCGCGTTCCAACTCTTCAGCAGAAATCGTTCCAGGGCGTTCGTTCATCTTATCCACAAATGCCTGCAAGGAATACGGTTCTCCCGCAAAAAGCAAGCCATCCTTATAAGTAGAATAGCGGCCAAACATACAGCCCACAGCGTAGCTGAGCAGACTCCTGATGTCCCGTTGCAAGTCAGCCTTGCGCACAGTCACATCTTTATCCTCCACTTCCGGGGTCAATTCATCCTGCAAGCCGTAAATGTCGATAAAAATGCGGTTCAGTTCTTCTTCGTTGGCTTTCAGCCGGTTAAAGCGGTCATCACATTCTGTCTGCCACTGGTTAAAGGCTTCGGAAAGCGTAGAGACATTGCGGAGCAATGGGTGCTTCTTAAAGTCCCAAGAAATTTCATAAGAATCCCACTCAAACCGTGACAGTTTTTTTGCTTCTTCTACCAATGCGTTAACCTGAGGGCACAATTCTTTTTTAACTATTATAGGCACTTCACCGATATCTCCAACTTGAAATGTAATCGTTGGATTTATTATTTGAAGAATAGCCGTTGCAACTTTGGACGTAAGAATTCCTGCATAATAATTCAACATACTTTCATCGTTCGCAAACATCATCGGTGCATTTGTGTCGAAAATCAAATTGTTATCACATAAACGAACGCCAAAATATGATGTACTTATTCTTGACCACGCCAGACCTTTACAAAAATATTTATCCTCATTGGAAATCTTCCACCCAAGATTATCTCCTAATTGTGGATAAACTTTTCGCACAAGTTCTTTTATTTCAGAACCATCGTTTTCCCAATTTACAACATACCACAGATTTCCGTACCATTTACGGAACTCTCCACCCTTATTATAGGGAAACCATTTGAAGCCAGAATCAATCGCCTCTTTTTTAGATGTGCAATTCATTTTAGCTTTTTCATTAGAAACTTCAGTCCATAAACGAAGAAATCGTTCATTATCTCCGGTTCTCATCCCAAGACACTGTCGTCCCAACTCTTTGGCTTTTGAGAAAGAAAAAACCTTTAACAGTGTCTGACTTATCCAATAAGCTATAGGTTTTCCCGGAATTTCGGCAAAACCATCTTGACTGCTGGTATATTGATTTTCGGCAGCAAGAAACATATTTTCTTTTCCTTGTTGAGAATTTGGCCCAATCAGACGGCAATAAATAGCTTTATAGCCAGTCACATGGTTTGCGCAACGCACAAAGGCGGTGGTCTGCACCACCTCGCCGCCAATTTCCTCAAAGGCTCTTGCGCCAAGATGCGCCATATTAACAGTTTCTGTCAGCATCATCTTTTCCCGCAACTTTTCAAAACTGGAAAGAAACATCCAAGCGTGCTGTGTAATCATTGCCTGAAAACCGTTGTTTACAGTCATCTGACGGCAACGCTCAATAAACACGGCAAACAGGTCAGCCTTGCTGTCCGGATAGTTCTTCTTGACAAAGTTGTTGACATTTGCACTCAGGTTGCTGGTTCCGGCATAGGGCGGATTCGTGCAGGTAACCCAATATTTCCGTGCCATGGTCTCGCCAATATCAATGAGCCGATTCAGCTGCTCGGCGGTATCTTCCACGCCCACACTGTCCATACTGATCTGGCCGTCGGTGTCCTCCGCTGCCACATACCGGCGCAGCAAATCCCAGTTATAGCTCTCCACATTCAGGATAGAGCCGTACTCCTTGGCATCGGTCAGGGTGTCCAGCAAACCTTCCAGCTGCATTTTGGCCGCGTTCTTCTCGATATCGTCCATTCCTGCGCCGAAATATTTCAGGTGTGCACGGTTGATGCTGTTGCTCTCCTGAATGGCATAGACATGGCAGGTGTTCTCACCGTTTAAGATACGGCGGTTGTACTGCCTTGCTTTCATCATCACGGCAAAGTACGCCAACTGATAGGCACGATCATCAATATCCAGACCGTAGATGTTGTGTTCCAGAATGCTCTTTGCAGCATCACGCTGGCTGTAACCGGCACTCTCGTAAATCTGCATCAGCACATCAAAGGCATATACCAGGATATGACCGGAACCCATACAGGGGTCGATGAGCTTTATATCCTCCGGGTTCAGGGCAGCGTACTCTTTACGAATTTCCGAGAGTTTTGCCTGCACCTCCGGCTCCTGCTGTGCTTCTTCCAGATAGTATTTCCAGTTTTCTTTCAGGCCGCATTCCGGGTGTCCTTCCACCCACAGACGGCCCAGGCTGTTCTCCACCATGTAGCGGACGATCCAGTCCGGGGTGAACAGCTGAGTCACGGCAGGGATTTCCTCTTTGGTGATCTTGCCGCTTTTGGCAAAGGCAGCGGCCTTCGGCTCAGTGTTGTAATACTGGTACAACCAGCCGATGATTTCTACCTGACCACCGCGCTCGATATTGAAGTCATCCTCCGGGATATCGTGGATCAGATGATAGACCACGCCATCCTGGTCAATGACGGACAGGCTGAGCAGCAGCTCGGTGTAGTTCTTTGTCTTTTCAAACAGCGCAGGCAGAATCTCGTTCAGGGCATTGCACTGTTTCAGAAACAGGATGCGGAACACTTCGTCCAGCTTATTGTCCTGCTTCAGCTGGAAAATCTGAGCTTCTTCCTCCGCAGTGAAGGGAAGCTCTGCGTCAAAGGGTGTTGTGACCAGATCTGGCTCCAGTTTTCCGCTCTCGGAAGAAAGCACCCGGATATGGGAAGGCAGATAGTCATTGACCTCCATGAAACGGATCGCAATCAGGCGGTTGAACCATGTGTAGGCAACCTCCTCGATCACATACTGATATGCGGTTTTGTAGTCGGTATCCTTTTCCTTCTGCTGGATGACCTCCACCAGCTTGTTACGCTGCCGCACGGCCTCGCCGGAAAGCGAATACGGTTCTGCGGTGCCGATATCGAAGAACTGAGTGCCGCCGAAGCTCTGCGGCAACGGCTTGGCAATGCCGTCCTCCGTAATACCGATCAGGCGGGCATCATAGCTAACATCTGCAATCAGCTTATTCCGCGCCCAGATCGCAAAATTCTTTATGGCTGTCTTGTTCATGGAGCCAATCCTCCTGTCATTTATAGTTCAATGTTGACGATTGTATCTTCGTCCATCTCTTTCAGCAGGTTTTCACGCAAAGCAGCAAGGTATTTATCAACATCCTCCTTGCTCTCCAGCCGCCACGATGCAGTCTTGGCAACCGTCTTGATGGAAACATTCTTCGTGGTGCGCACCTTATATACCGGCTGCGGTTCTGCCACCTTTTCTGCCGGTTTCACCGTCTCGCCGCGCTTTTCCGCCTCTTCTGCCTGACGCTTACGCTCTGCCTCGGCCTTTGCCGCTGCCTCCTTCGCAAGGCGAATGTCCTCTGCGTTCATCTCATTGAGCAGGCGCAGCTTCAGTGCTTCCGCCTTATCTGCATAGCTACGCAGAGTGGAGACATTGTTGCAGTGCTCCGCACCGTCCATGATTTCCTTAAAGAGTTCCAGATAACGGTTGAACTTCGCATCCTTATAGGGCTTGGTGTTCAGCACTTCAAAGACACGGTTCCGATCCTGATTGATGGAATCTTTGACCGGCTCTGCCTGCTCTTCCAGAATGCGCATATAGCAGTTCATAAACTTCTCGCGCAGCTCCGGCAGCTTCGGAATCTCCTTGTAGGGCTTCGGCATCCGGACAATGGTGCGCATCTTGGCCACCACGTCTTCCAGTTCTGCATCCACGATGTAGGTCTTACTGTCCTCGTAGATATTCAGCATATCCAACGCGCGGGTGAAGATGGTCAGCTGCTCACTGCCAAAGAAATCACGGATAGGCTCATAGTCCTCGCCAAAATCCATCAGATCGTCCTGCTCGTCAAATACGGTCTTAAAGAATTCCAGCGGTGCCTGAATCTGCACCAGTGCGGAAAGCCGCTTCTTGCCCTTTTTCAGAAGTTCTTTTCCTGGATAGGTGTAATTCTCATATTTCGGTTCCAGCCGCTCAATCTCGGTGATTCGATTCTCGCAGTAATGCTGGAAGTTCTTCATGATGGTATCTTCGTCATCGGCAGGCGGTGCCACCTTGAACAGCTCTTTCATCACGGTGCGGACGGCCTTTTTCTGGTTTTCCGGCACACGGACGCGCACTTCCGTCAGCAGCTTATCCACGAACTGCTTCTTCGTGATATAGCCGATGATTTCTTCCTCGGAACGGTTGTTCAGATTGACGCTCTCACCGTTGACCGTAAAGGACAGATCTCCACGCTTAAAGAGACGTGCCACCAGCCAATGGATGTCATCTTCCACAAAGCCATAGGGTGCTTTCATAAAGCGATCCTTGATGGTTTTCATAGAAGTTTTCATGTGCATCCGGGAGTTTCCTGCTACAAATTGCAGCACATCATCCAGTGCGTGAACATTGGATTCTCCGGTATCTCCCAGTGCCAGCGACAGCTGGTTGCTGGTCTTGAACATCTTCCGGATGTCTGCTTCACCCATCGCCGCATCAATGTAAGACAGCTTGTGGTAAACCGTCTGCACCAGTCGGCCGATTGCCTCGAGATCGGAAGAGCACACGT
>OLCR01000088.1_pt1 | contig 15462 bp, 7 predicted proteins | sample 1601901 | NCBI WGS metagenome assembly OLCR01 (sample SAMN02674597, study PRJEB24791) | human gut metagenome, SKBSTL013 | isolation source: stool | host: Homo sapiens | place: USA
GCCGCCGATGTTCTCACCCTTGTACCAGACCAGATCATCCTGGCCGCCGGCGCTGCTCCACACGGCGAAGCGGATATTGCTGTAGCCGGTGGCGCTGTAGAGCCGCAGCTTTATCCAGGCGAAGTCGTCGGTGACGATGGCCTGGGCGCTCTGCTGAGGCGGCATACCGTAGACATTGGCGGTGGTGTGGGCCACCAGCTTGCCGTCGGCATAGACGTGGATGAAGTAGCCGCCCAGGGTCTTGTGGTTCAACAGCTTCACACCGGCGGACCAGGTGCTGCCGGTGAGGCCGCCGTCGTACCAGACCAGGTCGTCCTGACCGTTGGCATTGCTCCACACGGCGAAGCGGACCTTGCCATACTTGGCGGTGGTGGTCAGGGCCAGCTCCATGGCGGCGTTATCGGCGGAGACGGTGGCCGTCAGGCCGGGCTTGACGCCGGGGGCGGGAGCGGGCAGGCTCTTGACCTGGGCAGTGGTGTGAGCCACCAGCTTGTTCCCGGCATACACATGGATGAAGTAGGTGCCGGTGGTGTTGTGGCGGGCCAGATCCACGTCATAGGTCCAGCTGCCGCTGCCGCCGTTCTTGGCGGTGTACCAGACCAGGTCGTCCTGGCCGCCGGCGCTGCTCCACACGGCGAAGCGGATGCCGCTGTAGCTGCGGGCGGTATCCAGCCGGATGGACATGGTGCGGCAGTTGTCGGACACCTGGGCCGTGACGGTGTCGGGAGCCGGGAGCTTCGCCACCTGGGCGGTGGTGTTGCCGATGAGCCGGTTCTGGCCGGAGTCGGAGGAGTAGGCGTGGATGAAGTAGGTGCCGGTGCTGTTGTGGTTCACCAGAGGCACGGTGTAGGTCCACTGGCCGGAGGAATTCTTCTTGGCGGTGTACCAGGTCAGGTCATCCTGGCCGTTTACGCTGCTCCACACGGCGAAGCGGACGTTGGAGTGGTTATGGCCGTTGCCGGCGTCCATGGTCACCGTCATGGTGCGGCATTCGCTGTCCACCACGGCGGAGACGGTGTGGCGCTTGGCGGGGGTGCTGGAGGTGTGGGACGCGCCGCAGTAGCGGCAGACGTACTTCACCTGACCGGCGCTGACGCAGGTGCTGGAATCACTGGCCACGGTGTCGGTGTGGCCCACCACGTGGGTGTTCTGGAAGGTCAGACCGTCCAGCAGCTGGCCGTGGATGCCGTGGTTATACACATGGACCAGATACCGGCCCACCACGTTGTATTTGCACATGGGGACCCGGATGGTGTAGGTTCCGTCGCCGTTGGCGGTGGCATTGTACCAGACCAGGTCGTCCTGGCCATCCTGCTGGCTCCAGGCGGCGGCCATGATGTTGCTGTAGTTCTTGCCCTGACCGGCGGGAGGCGTGATGGTGACCACGATCTCCTTCTCATCGGCGGACATACGGCCCCGCAGCAGCTGATACAGGCGGCCATCGCTGCCGAACTCGTACCAGGTCTTGCCGATCAGGCGGCGGCCGGTGTACATGACGCCGAAGTCATCGCCCAGGTCGGAGGTCTCGAAGTAATAGGTGGCGTCGCCGATGTCCTTCCAGCCGGAGGCGATGCGGCCATTCTCGAAGTACAGGGTCTTGCCGTCGTCCCGCTTGACGAAGCCCGTGGGGCCGCTGACCACCACGCCGTCGTCAAAGACGAACTGCTTGCCGTACAGGGTGACCCGGCCATCGTAGGCGATGCCGCTCTTGTCGAAGCAATACACCTCGGGGTCGATGATGAACCAGCCGGTGTGCCAGGCGTTGTTATAGCTGTACATCCGCAGGCCGGTGGCCTCGTCCCGGGCCCAGCCGGTGTAGCCGGAGTCCTTCAGCTCCACGGTCTGGCCGCAGAAGGAGCAGACCAGCTTGCCGTCACGGACGTACACGGTGTCGCCGGAGAAGTCGTGGCCCTTGTCGCGGCACACGGAGGCGGGCACCCGCATGGTGTAGGTATCCAGCAAGGACTGGGCGCCCTCGGCGCTGACGGAGTAGGTGCGGACGGTCATGGCGTCGGCGGTGGCCTCCACGGCCAGGTACAGGGAGTCATACTCCTGGGACACCTGGGCAAAGTGGAAGTCGGGGTTGTTGACGGCCTTGTACTCGGTGCTGCGGGACTTTTCGCCCAGGTCGCCGCAGATGTAGTACAGCACGCCCTTGCCGTAGGTGGCGGGCAGGCGGCCATTCTGGGCGGCCTCGGACACGGGCTGGCCGTTCTTGAGGACCATGGTGCGGGCATAGCTGTGGTCATGGCCGGAGAACACCACATTGATGCCGGCGGCCTCAGCGGCGGCGGGGATATAGCGGTTGAAGGCCTCGCTGCTGCCGTTGGGATTGGTGTAATACGCGGGCTGGTGGACCGCCAGCACCTTCCAGGTGCAGTCGGACTTGGCGGCGTCCTGAATCAGCCACTGGCAGGCATCCTCCAGATTGGCGGCGAAGTTGATGACCGCCACGTACACGTCGCCGTATTCCACGGAGTAGTATAGCCGGTCGGGCAGGGTCCACAGGCTGGCGGCGTTGCCGCCGGACAGGTCGCCGTAGTACTCATGGTTGCCCATGACCTGCACCACGGGGAGGTCGGCGTAGTTCCGGGAGAACACGTCCAGGATCTCGCTCCACTGGCCCAGGTTGCCGCCGTTGTCCACAAAGTCGCCGGTCTGGATGCCGAAGTTCATGGACTGGCCGTTGATATTGGCGGCAATGGCGTTCATCAGCCGGATCTCCTCCTGATCGCTTTCGGCATTGCCGGAGAGCTGGGTATCGCCGATGACGAAGAAGCGGGTGGTGTCCGCGCCGGGCTGGCTGGTGGTGAAGGTCATGTTTTCAGACCACTTGCTGCCGTCGCCCACCCGATAGACGTAGGTGGTGCCGGGCTTCAGGCCGGTCAGGGACACGGAGCTGACATAGGCCGCGTCGCCGGAGGTGGTGAACTCCCGGAGGGTCACCTGACCCTGGGCGCTGGAGGGGAAGCTGCCCTTGAAGCTGCTCTGCTGGCAGTACTGCACGGTGGCCTTGGCCTGGGCCGTCAGGGGATTGGTGACCCAGGTGATGTTCTGGCAGCTCTGGGCATTGGGGGTGGCGTTGAGCTGCACGAAGCTGGGCATACCATCGGTGCTGCCGCCGGCCCGGCGGGTGACGATGACCGTCTCAAAGGAGCGGTGATTGTCCTTCCGGGCGGTGACGCCGGTACGGGAGCCGGCGGAGAGCTTGTTGAAGTAGTCGGTGCTGACCTGGCCGGAGGCGTTGGTGGTTCCGATGCGGGTGTCGCCCACATACAGGTCCACGCCGGAGGCGGCCTTGCCGTTGATGTCTTTCACATACAGCCGGGCCGCTGCCGCGACCTCCACCATGATGTCGGAGGTGACGGTGTAGTAGCCCTGCATGGGCAGACGCAGGCTGCCGGTGGAGGTGGTGTAGGTGACGCCGTCACAGGTGTAGGTCACGGTGACGGAGATGGGCAGGCTGTCCAGCGCCGTGGCCCCGGCGGGCATGGGCATGGTGAAGGTGAACAGGTCCTTCCCGGCAGAGCCCGTGCGGGTCATATTCACGGTGACGGTCTTTTCGGTGGTGGTGCGGCGGGCGGCAGAGCTGGAGCCCTGGAAGCCGGAGCCGTAGGCCAGGGAGGCGCAGGTGTTGAAGGCACCCTTGCCGCCGTTTTCGTCGGTGTCGAACAGGTCCACGTTGCCGTACACGATCTGGGCGGTGACGGAGTCGATCTTACCGGCGTTGGGGGAGGTGACGGACACCACGTAGTTCTCGCCCACCAGGGCATAGGACGGGGTGTCCAGGGTCACGGTGGGGATATTGGCGGTGCCCTTCACGGTGAAGGAGCGGGTGACGCTGGCCCGGTTGCCGAAGCCGTCCATGATCTCCACCTTAATGCTGTGGCGGCCATTGGGCAGTGTCACGGTGCCGGTAACGGCCTGGTCGGTGTTGGCGAAGTTCTTGATGTCCTGGCCATCGATGGTGATGACGGTGTTCTCGGCGGACACGCCGGTGCGGTTCTCACCCTGGGGATCATAATACCCGGTAAAGAATTGCAGCTCATTATCCGTCAGGACGGTGGAACCGTCCTCGGCCAGCTCCGTCAGGTCGGAATAGCCGGTGAGGGAGGAGCTGCCGCCCCGGACGGAGGTGATGACGGGGTTCTCCAGGTCATCGGCGGTGGTACCATACACCGCGCGGATGTTGTCCACATACAGGCTGCCGGCGGCCCGGGAGCCGCAGGTGATCTTGTTGCCGTCCACGTCGCCGGTGCCGCCCTCGATGATGATGGTCCACAGCAGCACCTGACCGGCAGTAATCTTCAGGGGATGATTCTCCACATCCTGGGCCTTGTCATACACGCTGCTGAGGTCTGCCTCCACATACTTCCAGCCGGTCCAGTTGATGCCGGTATACTGGGTGGTGGTGTCCACGGTCTGGCCGGCGGCGTTGACGGTGGTGGTCTTCAGGTGCAGCAGGCTGGTGGTGACATACTTTTCCCCGTTCCAGTAGGACACGCTGGTGGACAGCCAGTAGTTGGGCGTGCCCTCGGGGGCGTAGACCCACATACCCAGGGCGGTGGGCTTGCCCTCGATGACCACGTCCTCGCCGCTGTAGCGGAGATACTCGTTGGTGTTGTTGGTACCGGAGATCTTGGTATAGTCGTAATGATACTCCAGGGACTTCTGGCCGAAGCGCACGGGGCCTTCATCGGAGCCTACCCGGCGGGCGTACATATCCCACGCGCCCTCCTGGGCGGTGGCGATGGCGCCCACATAGTATTCATAGCCCATGGAGCGGAACAGGGTGGCGGGGTCCTGGGCGCAGTCCCAGCTGTAGGGTGCGCCGGCGGAGTTGCAGTCCCGTTCCGCGTTGCTGCTGATAAAGTCGGGGCATGCCAGGCCGAAATCGGTAATGGGCCCGTAAGGGATGTCCAGACCGTTGGGATCCTTGCTGACCTGACCGGCCACGCCGAAGCCCGCGTCGCTGACGCCGGGCAGATTATGGGCGCTGTGACCGGAAAAGCTATTCAGGTTGCCCCACACGGCGTTGGCACCCACGCTGACGCCGGACTTGGAGCTTTCATCCTCGAAATCCAGGAGGATGGTGGGCATTTTGCCGATCTCCACGGTGACGGTGTCGGTGAGCTTCTGGCCGTTGGCCTTGGTGTAGGTGACGGTGATCTCCGCCTTGCGGGTCTGGCTGGCCTTGGCCGCCGTGTGGAGCCGATTGTCCACGATGGTGCCGATGCCGTCGGCGGAGACGCCCTCGGTCAGGGAGCGGATGCTCCAGGTGAAGTCGCCGTCGTGATAATGGATATCCCGCAGGCTGCTCTTGACGGTGAGGCCCAGGTCGCTGGTCTTTTCATAGTCCAGGGACAGGCTCTTGCCGGCGAAATACACCTGGTCGGGCTCGGCGATGGTGACGGAGGCGGAGCCAACGTCCTGCCCCTGATAGGTCAGGCGGACCCGGACCTCGCCCACATAGCCCTTGGCGGCGGTGAACACGCCGGTGGAGGCGTCGATCCGCCCGGCGGCGGGGGTGTCCAGCACCCAGGTCAGGCCGCTTTCCGGCAGGTCGGCCGCGCCGCCTGCGGAGTCAGCGCCCAGGGCCGTGAAGGCCACCTGGCTGCCGGGGGTATAAAGCTCATTCTGGGGGCTGACGGAGGCGTGGTCGAAGTCGCCGTCAAAGCGGGCGGTGGACACCACCAGCAGGGCATCGGACACGGTGCGCTCCAGACCGTCGCTGGGGCTGTTGCGCACCAGCAGCTCGTCGGTGCCCTCATAGCGGGCGGCCACGGTGGCGGAGCCGCCGCCGTCCAGATAGATGGCGGTGACGCAGCCGGCGTCCTTCAGGAAGCTGGCCACCTCATACATGCTCATGCCGATGGACATGGGCTCCTGGCGGCCGTCGGCCTCGAAGAACACCACGGAGCCGTCGGCACGGATGCCCACGCTGTTGCGGGGCATGCGGTCGCCCTGGTCCAGGCCGGGGACGATCTGGCCGTTTTCCACCAGCATATAGGGGCCGGAAACGGCCTCCACCACGTCGGAGGTATCGCTGCCGGCGGGACGAATGACGGCGGAGCCGTCCTTCAGAATGGCGAAGAAGGGCTCGGCGCCGGTTTTCACCAGGTTGCCCTCCATGATCAGATAGCCGGTGGGGGCGCCGGTCTGCATATTGTAGTAGTCGGCGTTGGTGGCCAGGACCACGCGGCCCTCGGTATCCGAGGCCCGTCCGTAGGCAGCGGCCTGGGCGGTGGTCTGGGACATCTCCCATTTCAGCTTTCCGCCGTCCACCATGGCCTTGCGCTGGGCGGCGGTGCTGCCGTCATAGTAATATCCGGTGTAGCTGGCCTTCAGGGTCACGTCCTTGGACAGGTCGATCTCCGAAAGGTAGCCCACCACCTGGCTGCCGTTGACGTTGCGCATGACCACCTTTTCCAGGGTCACGCCGCTGGCCACGGCATTCTTGGTGCGGGTAATGGGGGTGAGCCCCGCGGCGTTGCCGGCCAGGGTATCCGCCTGGGGCAGCTGGGCATCGGGTTCGGCGGTGTCGGGCTGGGTCTGCTGGACGACAGCATCCGGCTCCGGCTCCTGGAGCCCGGCGGCCCAGGCCTGGGGCATGACCAGGCTGGCGGCCATCAGCAGCGCCAGAAGCAGTGATAGTGCTCTTTTCATCTTTTTCCTCCGTTACAGTTTGATTTCCAACACTTGATCGGGGTGATCTCTCCGGGGTGCGGTCCCTCCTTTCAGCTTACATAGGCGGTGGTGTGGGCCACCAGGTTCTGTCTGGTATTGCCGTAGACATGGATGAAGTAAGTGCCATTGTCCCGGTGCTGGGACAGGTTCACGGTATAGGACCAGTCGCCGTTGGACTGCCTGACCGCCTGGTACCACTGCAGGTCGTCCTGGCCGTTGGCTGCGCCCCAGGTGGGGAACCAGACCTTCGTCAGATCGCTGCGGCCCGTCAGGGTCACGGTCATATAGCGGCCGCCGTCGTGGAGGCGGGTCCATACCTGGGGGGACACCACCTGGGACACGGAGGCGGTGGTGTGGGCCACCAGGTTCTTCTTGTTGTTGCCGTAGGCGTGGATGAAATAGGTGCCGGTGGTGTTGTGGCGGGACAGGGCCACGGAATAGGTCCAGGAGCCGTCGGCCTGCTTCTTGGCCTCGTACCACTGGAGGTCATCCTGGCCGTTCTTCTCGCTCCAGGTGGGGAACCAAACCTGGGTCAGGTCGCTGCCGCCGGTGAGGGTCAGGTTCAGATACCGTCCGTCAGCGGACAGGGCCGCCTTCAGGGCGGGCTTTTCCGGCTGCACCAGGTTGTCCACCACCACGGTGCCGTGGTCCAGCAGACCCTGGGGCAGGCCGTTCTGATTGTAGACATGGACCATATAGGTGCCGGTTTCCTGGTGGTTGGTCAGGGGCACCTCGGCCACCCAGCGGCCATTCTGCTGCTTGGCCTGATACCAGTGCAGGTCGTTCTGGCCGTCCTGCTGGCCCCAGACGGCGAAGCGCAGGGAGGTCTGGCTGGGAGCGGAGTAGGTCAGGTACATCACCGTGCGGCTGGCGTTGAAGTAGTACCCCAGCTGCTGGGGACGCACGGTGGGGGTAAAGGCATTGGCCCGGCCGGCGAGCCAGGTGCGCACCCGGCTGAGGGCCTCGTCATAGGTGGGGGCGAAGGGGGTGCCGCCGGGCTTGGGATTGGCGGCGCCCAGGGTGCTCCAGCGCAGGTAATTCAGGTCGGCGGAGACGCCGATCTCGTCCCGCAGACCGTCCACCTGACCGGCCATGCCGGTGAGCACCGGCTTATACCGGGTGTACAGCTCCTGCACCCGCTGATAAAACGCCGGGATGTTCAGCATCTTCTTCATCAGCACAGAGGTGCTGCTGGCGTTGTAGTCGGTGACCTTTTCGTTCTTGTTGCCCATGCAGGTATCAAAGTCCCACAGGGGGCCCACATGGAGCACGTCGGACGCGCCGTCCTGATACCAGAAGAAGCTGGTGAAGAAGGACTCGCCGTTGAGAACGTACTCGTTCATCAGATAGTAGCGGGCCAGGGAGTCCACGTCGATCATTTCATTGAGCTGGCTCAGGGACAGATTTTCCCAGCCCTGGGAGGTCAGCGCCGTGGTCAGGCGGGTCATGGCCGTCTGGAAATTGGTCATGGCCTGCTGAATGTGTTCGTCGTCCTCCTCCACGATCTCCTTCAGGGCGAAGTAGCTGTTCAGCCGACCCTCGAAGAAATAGTGGTCCTCGTCCGTGGCGAAGCCGTTGTCCAGCTCGAACATGGCCCCGGCGGGGTCCTGCAGGTTCAGGCGGCCCTTGCCGATCTCGGCCTTTTCGCCCAGCAGGTACACGCCCAGGTACTGGCCGTCTATCCACAGGTCCACATATTGATATTCCGTCACGAAGGGAAAGCCCATCTGCTCCGCCGCGTCATACACCAGCCGGGTGCGGATCATGCTGTCGTCGGAGGCGTTGGCCAGCAGAATCCACTTCTTGGCGGCGGGCATACCCAGCACGGAGGTCTTTTTGCTGAACTTGATCTGGTAGGGCTTTTTGGCGTATTCCCGCCAGGTGGAGTTGCCCCGGCCCTTGATCTCCACGGCGCCGGTGAGGACGTCGTCCCCGTCCGTCAGCACCAGGTCGTTGCCGGGATACTTCACGTCCTTGTCCTGGTGGATCTGGTCCAGGGTGGTACCGTTGAGGGTCAGCCGCAGGCTGGGCAGACTGCTCTGCCGCAGGCACACCGTCTCGGTTCTGCCGCCCTCCAGGGTCAGGGTCACCCGGTCACGGTCGGCGAAGGCCCCGGTCAGGGTGCCGCCCTCCCGGTCCAGGGCGCCGGCGGAGGCCGCCGTTACCCTGCCGCTGAAGGACAGGACCGTGTCCGCCGGGCTTTCGTCCCTGGGCAGGAACAGGTACCACACCCCGTCCTGCTCGGACCGGCAGCCCTGGTTGGTCCACTGCCGGGCATCCACGGTCCAGCAGCGGAAATCGTTGTCTCCGGCGAAGGCCGTGGCTGTCAGCAGCACCGTCAGCAGGAGGGCCGCCAGCAGCGCCCACAGCCAGGCGCCGGATTTTTGGATCACTTTCATGCATCTTTCTCCCATCTGAAAGGATAGAGCGGCTGCGGGCAATTTTACACGATAATGCGCCGCTGTTCCGCTAATTACACTCTATTATAACAGGCACACTGCGAAATATCAACCGATTTTTGCTGCGTGCCCGCCAAAAATCAGGTAAATTTTTGGATGAAACGCATAAAATAAGAGCTCCCGGCGCGGCCGGAAGCTCTCATTTTATGCAATTATGGGGATCCACTCAGTCCTCGCGGCTAGCCAGCACGTTCATGGAAACGGGCTCGTCGTTGGCAACGGGGGCAGACAGATTGACGCTGGAATAGCCGCCCCGCAGGTCGGAGCCATCCTCAAACGTCTTGGTGCAGCGGTCATACTCCACCTGTATCACGGAGGCGATGGTGTGGCGGCCATAGTCGTCCAGCTTGGCGTACTGGTCCAGGATCCGCTGGGTGTCCTCCGTCAGGTGGATGTTCTCCTCGCCCAGGGCGCAGATGCCCAGTGTGCGGCAAATCTGGACCACCGTGTCAAACGAAGAACCGCCGATGCCGTTGTGCAGTGCGCTGTTGATGGTGGACAGAGGAATGCCAACTGCAAAAGCAAACTGCCGGACGCTCTTGTACTGGCGGGAAATTTCGTCCCGTACGATGTTGGTAAGTTTGTCCATAATTCGACCCTCTTTACTGTAGATTCCAGAAGCAGCTTTGCTTCCGGATAAACTAATTATAACAAGCCGTACGAGAAATCGCAATAGGGAAACGTGAAAAATAATAATTTTTTTACAATCTGCCGCTATAAATAAATCCGTATGGGGGCAATTTCCTCTTTTCATTTGGGCACCTGTGTGATACACTGTACAGGATAGGGGGGAGGGCTCCTGTGAAGAAAAAGTGGTCGCCCCGGACGGCTGCGGGGCAAATCACGGTGCAGCTGGTGCGCCGGTATTATCTGCATGACGTGGGCCGGGACAGCGCGGCCCTGACCTATTATCTGCTGTTTGCGCTGTTTCCGCTGCTGGTGTTCATCAGCACCCTGCTGGGCATCCTGAAGCTGGACGTGGACAGCGTGACCCAGATGCTGTCCCAGATCGTTCCGGCGGACGTGATGTCGGTGCTGGAGTCGTATCTTGAATATGTGTCCGCCAACGCCAGCCGCCAGCTGCTGTGGTTCAGCCTGATTTTCTCCGTCTGGTTCCCCATGCGGGCCACCAGCTGTCTGCTGCACTCCCTGCGCAAGGCCTTCGGCCTGGGTCCGCCCCGGAAAATGCTGGTCAATCAGCTGGGGATCCTGCTGTTCACCGTGTGGCTGATCCTGACCATCGGACTGACGCTGCTGCTGGTCACGGTGGGCCGCCGGGCGCTGGAGTTTCTCTCCGGCCTCATCGAGCTGCCGGCGGGGTTCATCGACCTGTGGAGCTATCTGCGGTTTATCGTTCTGGGCGTGGTGATGTTCCTGATGCTGACGGTGCTGTATATGCTGGCACGGGGGCAGCGGCGGCCTTTGAAGGAAGTGGCTCCCGGGGTGGGCATCTCCCTGGCGGCGTGGATGGTCCTGTCCCTGGCCTTTTCGTATTATGTGGAGAATTTTGCCAATTATTCCGTGCTGTACGGCTCCATTGCCACGATTGTGGTGGTGCTGCTGTGGCTCTATATGAGCGGCACGGTGCTGATTATGGGCGCGGAGTACAGCGCCGTGATACTGCGCCGTAGGCGCAGTCGGCTGCCGGAGAGCAGCGGAGAGGAGCAAGCATGAAGATCATCATTGTGGGCAACGGCAAGGTGGGCTATGCCATTGCCCGGCAGCTGGCGGTGGAGGATCACGACATCACCATCGTGGACGACGACGCCGCGGCCCTGCACCGGGCCGACAGCACCCTGGACGTGATGTGCGTGGAGGGCAACGGCGCCAGCATCAGCGTGCTGGACGCGGCGGGGGTCCGCGGCGCGGACCTGGTCATCGCCGTCACCAATCTGGACGAGACGAACCTGGTGTGCTGCCTGATCGCCAAAAAGCTGGGGGCACAGCACACCATCGCCCGGGTCCGGAACCCGGAGTACCGCCGGGACGCCGGGATGCTGAAGCGGGAGATCGGCCTGGATATGCTCATCAATCCCGACCTGTGAGCGGCCCGGGAGATCGCCCGGATCCTGAGCTTCCCGGCGGCCTTCTCGGTGGAGCCCTTCGCTGGAGGGCGCATCGACATGATCGGCTTCCGGGTGACGGAGGAGGACTCCCTGGCGGGGGTGTCCCTGAACGATTTCCATCGCAACCGCCTGGCGGAGGTGCTGATCTGCGCCGCTCACCGGGGGGACGACATCATCATCCCAGACGGCTCCTTTGTGCCCCGCAGCGGGGACAAGCTGTACATGGTGGGCACCAAGGCGGAGCTGCAGAAGATGCTGCGGGGCATCGGACGCACCCTGCAGAAGGTGAAGAACGTGTCCATCCTGGGCGGCAGCCGCATCACCATGTACCTGACCTGGGAGCTGGCCCGCAGCAATACCAAGGTCCGGATCGTGGAGATGAAGCACGACAAGTGCCTGCGTCTGTCCGCCGAGCTGCCCGGGGCCATGATCATCGAGGGCGACGGCACCGACGCCGACCTGATCGAAAGCGAGAACATTTTCGAGACCGACGCCTTTGTGGCGCTGACGGACCGGGACGAGGAGAACCTGCTGATGGCGCTGACGGCCCAGCGGGCCGGGGTGCCCAAGGTGCTGACCAAGATGACCCGTCCCAACTACATGGACCTGGTGCAGGAGACGAAGCTGGGCAGCATCATCAGCCCCAAGGACCTGACCTCCAACCAGATCACCCGCTATGTCCGGGCCCTGGCCAACTCCCAGGGCAGCACCGTGGAGAGCCTTTACAAAATGCTGGACGGCTCCGTGGAGGCGTTGGAATTTACCGCCACGGCCTCCAGCCGGTCGGTGCTGGACAAGCCCCTGAAGGATCTGACCCTGAAAAAGGGCGTGCTGCTGGCGGCCATTGCCCGGGAAAACAAGATCATCATCCCCGGCGGTCTCACCACCATCCAGGAGGGGGACCATGTGGTGGTGGTCACCAAGTCCCAGGTGTTCGACGACCTGACAGACATCCTGCTGTAAGTAAATAAAACGAGCAAGCAAAAACCTCCGGCCTGGCCGGAGGTTTTTGCTTGCCGGATAGCCGAAGCATGGTCAGGGCCGCGTCTGTCTGGCGCGCCGGAGTGCCGCCAGACGGTCCCATGCCCCCATGCCCGGGCGGTAGACCAGCTCGCCGATGGCCACGCCGAGAACCGCCGCCGTTATCAGGGGGATCGTCAGCATGGCGATGTTGGACCGGGCCAATCGTTTTTGGATGGTCATGAGAACCACTCCTCCCTTATAGTCAGGCTGATTATACCACAGAATGCGGCGGCTGTGGTTAAATAATCCTTAAACAAGGTTGCTTTTCCGGACAAAAATGGTATGATAGACATGACGCGAAAGACAACGGACCGAAGTGGAGCGTAAACTATGACGGCATTTCTGCAACAATATATTTCCCCGGCGCTGCCGGTGATCCTGTGGCTGTTCCGGGGCGTGACCGCCGGGCTGGCGGTGTGGCTGCTGGTGCGGTGCTGCAAGTCCCTGTTCCGGGGCCGGGACCGGGAGAGCTGGGGCTTTGTGACCCTGTCCAACGGCGCGCGGTACGAGCTGTATCACTGGGAGAACGTCATCGGCCGGGCCCGGCGGGCGGATATCCGGGTGAATTTTCCCTCCGTGTCCCGGACACACGCCATTTTGCAGCGGGACGACGGCGGGATATGGCGGGTCGACCCCATCAACCGCAGCAGCGGGGTGCTGCTGAACGGAAAGCGGACGCTGGTGCCTGCCAGTCTGAACCCCGGGGACTCCATCGCCCTGGGCGGGGTGGAGCTGTTCTTCTTCCCGTCGGAGCAGCCCCAGCACACCGGGCAGCCTAAAAAGCGGCCCAGCCCCGTGGGCAGTCTGTGGCTGCTGACGTTTATCCAGCTGCTGCTGTGGGGGCAGTTTGCCCCGGGCTTCGGAGCGGAGAACATCTATCCCGTCAGCGCGGGCTTTTTCGGCCTGTGCGGCCTGGGATGGGTGCTGTACGGCGTCAGCCGGAGGCTGCACCGGCGGCAGTTTGACCTGGAGACCCTGGCGCTGCTGCTGGCCACGGTGGGCTTTGCCATCACCGCCGCCTGGGACCCGGGCGCTTTGTACAAGCAGCTGGCGGCGGTGGCCCTGGGCATGGGCATCTACTGCGTGCTGGTGTGGCTGCTGGGGCGGCTGCAGCTGGCGGTGAAGCTGCGGTGGCCGGCGGCGGGACTGGCGGCGGCGCTGCTGGCCTTCAACGTGGTGATGGGCGAGCGGATCTTCGGAGCCAAAAACTGGATCTCCGTGGGGCCCATCTCCTTCCAGCCGTCGGAGCTGGTGAAGCTGGCGTTTATCCTGGCGGGGGCCGCCACCCTGGACCGGCTGTTTGCCAAGCGGAACCTGATCTTCACGGTGCTGTTCTCCGCCTATTGCGTGGGATGCCTGGCGCTGATGAGCGATTTCGGCACGGCGCTGGTATTCTTTGTGGCATTCCTGTGCATCGCCTTTCTGCGGACCGGTGACCTGGCCTCCATCGTGATGATGACGGCGGCGGCGGGCTTCGCCGGGGGCCTGGTGCTGCACTTCAAGCCGTATGTGGCCCAGCGGTTCACCGTCTGGCGGCACGCCTGGGAATTTACCCAGACCACCGGCTATCAGCAGAGCCGCACCATGTCCGCCGCCGCCTCCGGGGGACTGTTCGGCACGGGGCCGGAGGATGCGTGGCTGAAATATGTGGGGGCGGCCAACACGGACCTGGTATTCGGCGTGGTAAGCGAGGAGTTCGGGCTGCTGCTGGCCCTGGTGTGCGTGGGGGCGGTGATGGCCCTGGCGGTGTTTGCCCTGCGGTCCGGCGACAGTGCCCGGTCCGGCTTCTATGCCATCGCCGCCTGCGCCGCGGCGTCCATGCTGATCTTCCAGACCACCCTGAACGTGCTGGGTGCGGTGGACATTCTGCCCCTGACCGGCGTTACGTTTCCCTTTGTGTCCATGGGCGGGTCCAGCATGCTGTCCTGCTGGGGGCTGCTGGCCTATCTGAAGGCCGCCGACGTGCGCCGTCCGCCGGAGGAGAGGTCACCGGAGGACAAGCCGGAGAAGCCCGCCCCGAAGCGGGAGGGGTTTTTTGAGGATATGCCGGAGATCCCGGTGGACGAGATATTCGGGAAGGAGGGGCGGTCTTGAAACAGGTAAAGCTGCGGTCCATGCTGCTGGCGGCGCTGGTGGCGGTGCTGGCGGCGGGAGTGGTGCTGTTCTGCGTGCGGTATGTGGTGCAGGGCGGACAGTGGGCCGCCTTCTCCGCCAATGACCATGCCTATCGGAATGGGCGGCTGGCCCTGGGTCAGGTGCTGGACCGCAACGGGGTGCTTTTGTATGACGGGGCCTCCGGCAGCTGGGCAGAGGACGGCGTCATTCGCCGGGCGACGCTCCATGTGGTGGGCGACCGGGACGACAACATTTCCACCTCTGCCAAGGCGGCTATGCGGCGGCGCCTGGTGGGCTTTGACCCGCTGACGGGTACCTCCGCCGGAGGACACAAGGTATATCTGACCATTGACGCAGAGCTGAACGCTGCGGCCCTGGAGGCCCTGAACGGCCGGAAGGGGGCCGTGGCGGTGTACAACTACCGCACCGGCGACGTGCTGTGCATGGTGTCCAGCCCCACCTTTGATCCGGCGGACCCGCCGGAGATCCGGGACGGGGACAGCCGGTATGACGGCGTGTATCTGAACCGGGTGCTGTCCTCCACCTTCGCGCCGGGCTCCGTGTTCAAGCTGGTGACCACCGCCTCCAAATGTGTGGCTGTCTGCTCAATGGTCATCCCCTGCATTTTTAAGTTCAAGCTTTCCCTGTATATCTTCAATTTTTCTCTGTGTCGGACATCTCCCATGTTAAATATGTCCTGAAGAATTAACGAAGAAGCCGTGTCTCTGTCAGGATATTCGTATTTGAGCTTTTGCTTGGTCTGACGAATCATTTTCTCTATTTCCGGTATCATCGTGTCCGTCATATTCTTGGTTAGATGGAACCGGTCGCAGATTTGTGTAACACCAGGAATTATTCTGTTTATAGCCTCTGTGAAACATCTTCCACGGTCTCTCGTTATATATTGTATTTGAGGATTCCGGATGAGCCAGTTATCAAGCGCTTCTCCGCTTCTATCCTCTAACAAAGCAATAGGCATGTGTGTCATCTGGTCTACGACCACACTCATATAATCCTTACCTTTTTTATAGGCAAAATCATCAATACCTACATAAATACTTTTATTATGCATAGGATTGTGTTGTCCGCACTGTTGTAGGATTCGTAAGCAG
>OLCR01000089.1_pt1 | contig 15436 bp, 12 predicted proteins | sample 1601901 | NCBI WGS metagenome assembly OLCR01 (sample SAMN02674597, study PRJEB24791) | human gut metagenome, SKBSTL013 | isolation source: stool | host: Homo sapiens | place: USA
GGCGATTTAAAATGGCGAGATGCGTTGCTGGTCGCACATCGTGTGAACAGTAACGGTTGACATGCGTTTCCAGGGAGATTATAATGTAGTGCATAGCAGAAAAGAGGAATGACATGATAAAAGGTGTAATATTTGACGTAGATGGTGTCCTTCTCAATTCCATGCCTGTCTGGGAGAATCTTGGAGAATTGTATCTGGATCATTTGGGAATTGAGGCCGAGAAGAACCTGGGGGAGACGTTATTTGAGATGAGCCTGGAGGAGGCGGCAGATTATCTGATCTCACATTATAACCTGGAGAAGACAGTGGAAGAGGTTGTACAGGGACTGAATAAGGAAGTGGAAGACTATTATGCAAAACGAGTTCCATTGAAAGAAGGGGTTCGTCAGTATCTGGAGGAATTCAGAGAGCGGAAGATTCCTATGGTGATCGCAACAACCGGTGACCGGAAGAATGCAGAAGCAGCTCTGAGCAGATTGAAGGTATTACCTTATTTTCAAGGAGTTTTTACAGCATTTGAGATCGGAAGCGGTAAGGATCAGCCGGATATTTATTTTGCAGCACTTTTGCAGCTGGATACGGAGCCGGAACAGACCTGGGTGTTTGAAGATACTTACCAGGCTTTGAGAACGGCAAAGCATGCGGGATTTAAGACAGTAGCAGTTTATGATAAGGCAAATGACAAGAATCTGGCGCAGATCTGGAATACGGCAGATATCTATTTGCCGGAATTTGATGATTTTAATGTTTTTTGGAACAGGGTGTCTGAGGAAGAGAAAGAACAGTTGCTGATTGTAGAATAAGAGGAGAATAAAAAAGCAGATTCGAATTCAAAGGAGAGATGCTCCAGTAGAATTCGAATCTGCTTTTTATCATATAATTGGCTGGTCTGTCTTGTGTTTAGAGAAGGTGAATGCCGGCATCAGCAGCAGCTTCAACTACATTTTCAGGCCAGAGGGAAGACTGTACTTCACCGATATGAGCCTTTCTTAAGTAATACATACAGATACGGGACTGTCCAATACCGCCTCCGACTGTATATGGAAGCTCGCCGTTCAGCAGTGCCTTCTGGAATGGAAGTTCTGCACGATCTTCACATCCGGCTTCTTTGAGCTGTGCCTTTAACGAGTCTTCGTCAACACGGATTCCCATAGAAGAGAGTTCAAGACCGATGTCAAGAACCGGATAGTAAACGATAATGTCACCGTTCAGCTCCCAGTCATCATAGTCCGGAGCACGACCGTCATGTCTTTCGCCGGAAGCAAGTACGCCACCAATCTTGGAGATAAACACTGCGCCTTTTTCCTTTGCAATCGCTTTTTCACGTTCTTTGGTAGTAAAATCTGGATAAAGGTCTTCCAGCTCCTGTGTAGTGATGAAAAAGATATCATCAGGAAGAAGAGGATCGATATAGTTGTAACGTCTGGAAATGTATTCTTCTGTATCTTTCAGAGCCCGGTAGACTTTGCGGACAGTATACTGAAGTGTCTCTGTGTTACGTTCTTCCTTAGAAATTACTTTTTCCCAGTCCCACTGGTCAACATACAGAGAATGGATGTTGTCTGTATCTTCATCACGACGTATCGCACTCATATCTGTGTAAAGCCCTTCGCCGGAATGGAAATTATAATTCTTCAATGCATATCTCTTCCATTTTGCAAGAGAATGAACGATCTCTGCAACAGAACCATCCTGTTCTTTGATGTCAAAGGAAACCGGACGTTCCACACCGTTTAAGTTATCATTCAGACCGGATTCCGGACGGACAAACAGTGGTGCTGACACTCGTGTCAGGTGGAGATTCTTTGCAAGAGCACGCTCGAAGTGGTCTTTCACTTCTTTGATGGCTACTTCTGTCTCACGAATTGTAAGAGGGGAATGATAGCCAGCAGGTATTCTTAACTGTTCCATAATAAACTCCTTTATGTTAGCATTTTATTGCTGTTCACAGTATTATGCGGTCAGCAATAGCATTTCTCTTCTATTTTAAGTGGAGAAGAATAAGAAGTCAATGGAAAGGTGAAATGAACACTTGTAATCAGTAAAAAAAATTGCTAAAATGAGCAGTAGTGAGTAATAAATAGTAAGGGACGAAGGTGTAAATAATGAATGTAAATGATATGATTGATACAATTCTGAATTTTGACCTGGATGTTGTTCTGGCTGGACTTAATGAAAGCAGTCATCATTTGAGTCAGATGGAATTTATTTCTCTGATCGTTATAACGGCCGGAGCGGTACTGTTATGTCTGACGGGGCTGAAACTGGTACGTTTCTGGTCTGTGATCGCAGGATTGTCAGCAGGATGCGCAGCTGGAATTGCGGTCGGAGCGATTGCAGGTCTGGATCAGACGATCGCATTGGCGGCAGGAGCAGGTGTGGGACTTGTATTGGCGGTGCTTGGTGCATGGAAGAAGCAGATTGGTGGATTTGTGACAGTAGCGGTACTTGTCTTTGTTGTCAGTGTACATCTGATGAAACCACAGGATCTTATTATGTATGGAATCTGTGCGGGTATCGGTCTTGTGTGTGCATTGCTTTCTATTAAGTTTCATAACTTTATGCTGATTGCTTCTTCTTCTGTGTTTGGAGCAATGGCAGCGGGCAGCAGTATCTTTTATCTGCAGCCATATAAAAACGGAATGATTCATGTGGCACTTTGTGTTGCAATTGGTGCACTTAGTATCTGGATCCAGCTTCTTTTGGAATCCGGAAAACGTAAGAAAAAGAATTTACTTAAAGCCGCAGAGATCCGTGAAGAACATTCTACAGAAAATGAAGTCGAGAAGGCAAGGGCACTGGTCGAGAATCTGGATGATTTTGATGAGCTGGATGAGATTATAGAGAGTCTTCCGGAAAATGTCCTGAAAGAAGACAAGGGCACAACAGTTGTCAGCATGGATGAATTTGATGATCTTGAAGATGATCTGGAAGAGGATGAAGTGGAGAACTTTAAAGAAGAGAAGTTTGATGTAGACGAGGAAGATTGGGAGGAAGACGTCGAAATTGAAGTAACTGCTGATGAGGCAGATGTGACAGAGGATTATGATTTTGATGAAGATCCGGATGACTTAGATGACTTGAATGATCTGGAAAATCTGGATGACTTAGATGATTTGGATGATTTAGATTATCTTGATGACGATGATGATATCGAGTTTCTGGATGAAGATGAGTAGATAAAAAAGCTATCGATTACAATAACTTAACACATATCTGTGTTGTTATCGTAGTCGATAGCTTTTGTATTATCTTACTGCTGTAAATACTCCGCGGAGATCATGGATTACATGTCTTGGACATTTTACAGAGCACATTCCACAGCTTAAGCAGATGTCTTCCTGGATTACTGCGCAATTATCTTCTACATGAATTGCACCTGCAGTACATGTTTTTTCACAAATACCGCATCCAATACAACTGACTTCACACTGTTTACGTGCAACAGCTCCTTTTTCTTTGTTAGAGCATTTTACTACAATGTAGTTTGCACATTCGTGAATCTTGATCAGGTTCTGTGGACAGACTTTTGCACACTGTCCACAGGCAATACATTTTTCTTCGTCTACTTCGGCAACGCCATATTCATTCATGGAAATTGCGCCAAATTTACATTTTTCTATACAGGCTCCACATCCGATGCAGCCATCTTTGCATCCACCGTCTTCAGAGCCGGCTGCGCGGCAGCCACCGTTACAGGCAACCAGAGCTGCCCGGTAAGGAAATCTCTTTTTAATTGCCATGATTATTTCTTCCTTTCGTATGGTGTGTTAGAAAGAGGAAGGCTGTAGCGTCTTTCTCCGTCAAATCTGCAATATGCATCCGCGATTGCAGGAGCAGTAGGGATGGATGTGATCTCTCCGATACCGATTGCTCCACAGGCAACATCCAGACCAGGTTTATCAATAACGATTGCTTCAATCTCAGGAACTTCGTGAGAACGGAAAAGTCCTAAGGAACCATATTTGTCAATTGGTTTACAATTTTCATCGATTGGATACTGCTCTCTGAGTGCGAATCCCATAGACATTACAACACCGCCTTCAATCTGACCTTCGCAGGAAAGTGGGTTGACAGCTTTACCAACATCGTGTGCGGCAATCATTTTCTCAATCTTACCTGTCTTAGGATCAAGGATGCAGACCTGAGTTGCATATCCATAAGCAACGTGAGATATCGGATTAGGCACATCTGCACCAAGTGGATGAGTCTTAGCGAGATACTCTCCGTAGAAAGTTTCTCCAATCATATCTTTCATGGACTTACCGCTGTTTTTCGCTTCCATGAATTTTTCACATGCTCTGCGGCACGCTTCACCAGTTACAAGTGTCTGACGAGAACCGGAAGTTGTACCGGAATCAGGTGAAATCCATGTGTTGCTTCGCTCATAGACGATATCATCACGGGAAAGATCTGTATTTGTAACGATCATCTGTACAAGTACAGTACCAAGTCCCTGACCGATACAGGAAGCACCAGTGAAGATGTGAAGTTTTTCATCTTCTTCAACAATTAATTTTACACGTCCTGTATCCGGGATACCAACACCAACGCCGGCATTCTTCATAGCACAACCAAGGCCAACAGCCTTACCGGCCGCAAGTGCAGCATCATACTCTTCTTTGACAGCCTCCAGTGTCTCTACAAGACCTGTACAGTTATCTACAATCTGTCCGTTCGGAAGTACTTCGCCTGGGCGGATCGCATTGCGGTAATGAATCTCCCAAGGCGTAATGCCTACCTTGTCAGCCATCATGTTCAGAAGTGTCTCTGTTGCGAAACAAGTCTGTGTAACACCAAATCCGCGGAATGCTCCGGCAGGTGGGTTATTTGTATAGTAAGCAGTTCCTTCAATTTCAAAGTTTTCATAATGATAAGGTCCTGCTGCATGTGTACATGCACGTTCAAGAACCGGGCCACCAAGAGAAGCGAATGCACCTGTGTCAGATTTAACAATCGCTTTTACACCCTGGATCACTCCGTTCTCATCGCATCCCATTGTCATATCCATGTAGAATGGGTGACGTTTCGGATGAACAAGCAAGGATTCCGCTCTGGATAATTTCATCTTGATCGGTTTCTTTGTTACGTAAGTAAGCAATGCGCTTAAATGCTGAACAGTCATGTCCTCTTTACCACCGAAACCACCGCCGACTAATGCGTTCTGAACTTTTACTTTATCTGTTCCAAGCATAAGTGTAACTTCGTGCAATGTCTGGTGAGCAGACTGGTCTGTTGAATATACGAAAATGTCACCGTCTTCATCATAGAAAGAAACAGCACATTCCGGTTCAAGGAAAGCATGCTCAGTCCAAGGTGTCTCAAAGTGATGTGAGATCACGTACTTGGAATTCTTGATTGCTTCTTCCGCATTTCCGCGGCTGATGTGCTTATAAGCACATACGTTAGTCTCTTCTTCATCATAAACAAGAGGTGCATCCGGAGCGGCAGCTTCTTCCACTGTATGCACATGAGGAAGTACTTCATATTCAACTTTAATAAGTTTCTTTGCTTTTTCTACAGTTGCCATGTCAGTTGCAGCTACAAGGGCAATTGCATCTCCGAGATAATGAGTCAGTCCACCAACCGGAATCAGTGAATACTGATCATGTTTTAAGTGTCCGATCTTATTCTCCCCAGGAATATCATCGGCTGTTACAACCGCTTCTACGCCAGGCAGAGCCTCGGCAGCAGAGGTATCAATAGAAAGTACGCGAGCTCGTGGATATTTACTACGAAGAGCAGCGCCATAGAGCATTCCTTCCGGATAATAGTCATCCGGATATTTACCTGTTCCAAGCACTTTTTCTTCAACATCTATACGAGAAACACGGGAACCAAGAGTCCAGCTAGGATCTCCGTCATCTGGTAAAACTCCTTCTTTCAGAACCTTAGCTGCCAGACGTACCGCGTCCATGATCTTGACATATCCTGTGCAGCGGCAATAGTTGTTGCGCAGCGCATAGCGAATCTCATCATCGGTTGGTTCCGGATTTACATCCAAAAGTGCTTTTGTGCACATAACCATACCAGGAATACAGAATCCGCACTGTACAGCGCCTGCCTTCCCGTAAGCATAAGTGTAAACTTTCTGTTCCCAATCAGAAAGCCCCTCGACTGTGATGACATTCTTTCCGGCCAATGAATCTGTGTCAGGTACGCAGGATTTGCAAGTCTGTCCATCAATGATAACAGTACAGGCTCCACAAGCGCCTTCGCTGCAACCATCCTTTGCAGAGGTAATGTGCAGTTCATCACGCAGGAACCGTAACAGTTTCTGATTCTTTGAAGGTGAGACTTCCTGACCATTTACTATAAATGATGCCATGTCAGTTACTCCTTTCTTTGTGACAAAATCCCCAAAGAAAAATCTTTGAGGAGTATGTGTTTGTTGTGTATTTTTAATTATATAAAGATACCTATGGTTACATTTTATCACATATTCAACAAAAAGCAACAACTATTCTAAAAAATTTTTTGACACCTAAAAATATTTTAGATATATGATATAAAAAATGCATATCAGGACAAAAAAGGGAAGTATCGCAAAATGATACTCCCTTGTAATTATCTTATATAAATTGTTCTTAGAAACCAAAAAGATTTACAACGCGATTTTAATTATCGTGTTCTTCTTCAAATGGATCGTCGTAATCATCTTCATCATCGTAATCATCTCCACCGCGGGAAGCAATTGCGAGAATCAGTGAAATAACAGCAAGTACACCACTTACACCGGCTAAAATCAGAAGCTCGAATTCATCTCCATGTTTCAGGAAAGCAAAAACAGCACTACCGATATAGACAATCATCGGGATAAGGAATGCAAAAAGTGTATCACGGTTATTCATGATGAAGTATAACAGTGCAGTGACAAGCATACAAAGAGCAACAATGACATAATTCATGCCTGGAGCAGAAGTTACGTCAGCTCCTGATGTGCTGAGTCCTGTTACGAATCCTTTATAAATACAGAAACCAAATGCAAGCAGGGAAATGATTCCAAGGATAATGCGCCCAGGTCTGAAACGTGGATATTCGTCTACATATTCATATTCATCATCATCTTCATCATCAGAGGATTTCTCATCATCATAGTCATCCATTTTTCTGGATTTTACATCTTCTTTTGCTTTCGCAGTTTCGGCTTCCTCTTTCTTTTTCTTCTTGGCAGCTTTACTGTCAGGGTCAGTTGCAAGCATATCTTCGTATCCCTTGCGAACTGCTTTTTCACGCTTATCACGGATTTCTTCCGCTGGAATGTTCCCATATTTCTGCTCTTCGGAATTATCAGTGGCAGTGGCATCAGTGGCAGCTTTCTGTGCAGCGGCTTTGCGTGCTCTGGCTCTCTCCTTAAGAATACGTTCAGCTTCTTCTTCTGAAATCCCTTTGTCAGCAGCAAGGCGGGCAATCGCTTCTTTGCGGGCGCGGGCTTTTGCTTCTCTGCGGGCAGCTCGTTTCTCTTCAGCGGCACGGGCGGCGGCATCAGCTTTCGCTTTTTCTTCAGCAGCGCGGGCGGCAGCATCAGCTTTCGCTTTTTCTTCAGCAGCACGGGCGGCAGCTTCAGCTTTCGCTTTCTCTTCAGCAGCGCGGGCCTCAGCCTCAGCTTTTGCCTTCTCTTCAGCGGCACGAGCCTCAGCCTCAGCTTTTGCTTTCTCTTCTGCGGCTTTCTTGGCAGCGATCTTCTTTGCACGTTGTTTATCAAGGTTCCATTGCTTTTTACAGCTATGGCAGATTGCATATTCATTAAAGATTGGATCCCCGTTTTCGCTGGTGCCAATCTGCTTATTCTGCAAATCCAGGTCTTTTCCACATATTGGGCACTTCATATTAATCATGTACTCCTCTCTTTTGTATCAAAATATTTATAACAGATTTATTATAGCATCTTAAAAGAGGAAGAACAACGAAAAAAGTGTGTTTTACATAAAATGTTTTAGAAAAAAATCAAAATTGCGCAAGAATTTAGTTTAAATTCATAAGAAATGGTGGACTTTAAAAATTTAATGTGTTAAAATCAAAAAGTGGCCTGAGAAGGCAAAAGGTATTGTTATGGTTTATGGTATGCCGTAAGCCATCATATAATTAGCCGGTTGAGAAGGAGATTGTTTCGTATGAGTAAGAAGATCAGAACAGAGGCAGTAGATTATCTGTTTCAGGCAATCTTAAGCCTTGAGAATAAAGAAGAGTGTTATACATTTTTTGAAGACATCTGTACGATCAATGAGCTGCTTTCATTGTCACAGAGATTTGAAGTGGCAAGAATGCTCCGTGAACAGAAGACATATCTGGAGATCGCGGAGAAGACAGGAGCATCCACTGCGACAATCAGTCGTGTGAACCGTTCTCTTAATTACGGGAATGACGGATATGATATGGTTTTCAAACGTGTAGGGCTTGCTGAGGAAGAGAATGGAACGGAAGAATAACACTTAAGAATTAAGCTTACAATAAAATACCTTTTATCAATCAAAAGATACAGCTTGCGGAAGATCCTGATAAAGTCTTTCGCAGGCTGTATCTCGTTTTAAACAGAAATGTTTATTTCCCTTTCTTTTTCTCTTCGTTTTTTGAAGACTTGGAAGAGAGGTCATCAATGATCCGTTCAATGATCATTTTCTTGATATATACATCAAAACTCAAGCTGCATATAAATGCAAACTGCTGTAAGATCTCCTTATCTTCGCCATCAGCAAGATGAGTGAAAGTCTCAGCAGATTTCTCATAAGTAGCAGTTACATTCTCTTTGATGGAATCCAGCTGTTCTTTTTCAATCTTGCAGACTTCTTTGTAAATATCCGCTAATTCAAAAGAGCTTCCATCCGGAAAATATTTCTCTGTGAGCGGTGCAAGAACTGTCTCAATATCTTTGATTGAAAGGATATTTTTAAAATAATAAATGAAGACCAGAAGGAGCAGGTGCTCTCTGGAATACTTCTTCTTCACCGGGGGTGGAAGAAGATTGTTCTTCGTATAATTATTGATCATGGTCTTTGTCAGGATCTTATCATCAGGGTAACGTTTGGTCGAAGCCAGCTGTTCATCCATAAAAGTAGTTACTTGATCCATGTAAAGATTAATATTCGGAACATCGCCGGGATGCACATAACTTAAAGAAGAAAGTTCTTCTAAAATGCTGTTTAACAGATTACTTGTGTCTATATTCATGTTATCACCTCAATACATTTATTATATAGTATTTAAAACTAGATAGCAAGCAAAAGATAAGAAGGCCGGAAAATGTAGTTGACAAACAGGAACGTGTGTTTGATAATGGGAATACATTTACAGATATCTTTATAACTTTAAAGGAGTGGAAAGATGAGCATTTATGATAAATTAAATGAACCACAGAGAGAGGCTGTTTACCACACGGACGGTCCTCTTCTGATCCTTGCCGGAGCCGGTTCAGGAAAAACAAGAGTTCTGACGCACAGGATCGCATATCTGATCGGAGAACGTGGCGTGAACCCATGGAATATTCTTGCAATCACATTTACGAACAAAGCGGCAGAAGAGATGCGCCAACGTGTGGATAAGCTTGTCGGTTTTGGAGCAGAAAGTGTATGGGTGAGCACATTTCATTCTGCGTGCGTGCGTATTTTGAGAAGATTTATTGACAGATTAGGTTATGAGAATCATTTTACTATATATGATACAGATGATCAGAAGACATTAATTAAGGAAGTCTGTCGGAAAGTAGATGTGGATACGAAAGTGTTTAAAGAAAGAAGTCTGCTTTCAGCAATTTCATCTGCCAAGAATGAGATGATCCTTCCGGATGAATTTGAACTGAATGCCGGAGGAGACTTTGCAAAGATGAAGATTGCTAAGGTTTACCGCGAGTATGAGGCGCAGATGAGAGCGAATAATGCACTGGATTTTGATGATCTGCTTGTAAAGACAGTACAGCTTTTGCAGACACAGCCGGATGTGCTTGAGAGTTATCAGGAAAGATTCCGCTATATTATGGTAGATGAATATCAGGATACAAATACAGTCCAGTTTCAGCTGGTAAGCCTTCTTGCAGGAAAATATAAGAATCTTTGCGTCGTTGGAGATGATGATCAGTCAATCTACAAGTTCCGTGGAGCGAATATCCGAAATATTCTTGACTTTGAGCATGAATTTCCGGATGCAAAGGTGATCAAACTGGAGCAGAACTACAGATCTACAGGGAATATTCTGAATGCAGCGAACAGTGTGATCGCGAATAACCGCGGAAGAAAGGAGAAATCACTTTGGACGGAGAACGGAGAAGGCGAACTGATCCGTCTGCGTCAGTTTGATACTGCATTTGATGAGGCGGATTTCATAGGCGAAGATATCAAAAGTGCTGTCAGACAGGGAGGTTCCTATAATGACAGTGCAGTTCTTTATCGTACGAATGCACAATCCCGTCTGCTGGAAGAGAAGTTTATTGCCATGAACATTCCTTATAAGATTGTCGGTGGAGTGAATTTCTATGCGAGAAGAGAGATTAAGGATCTTCTTGCTTATCTCAAGACAATCGACAATGGACGTGATGATGTTGCGGTTAGAAGAATCATTAATGTCCCAAAGAGAGGAATCGGTCTTACAACAATTAACCGGATTCAGGAGTCTGCGACAGAACGTGGAATTGGGTTTTATGAGGCTTTACTGGCACCGGGGCTGATCGCAGGAGTGGGAAGAAGTGCAACAAAACTGGACTCTTTTGCGGCATTGATCGAGTATTTTAAGACGTTGGCAGAAGAGATGAGTATCACAGATCTTTTACAGGAAGTGATTGAGAAGACAGGATATATAGAAAGCCTTGAAAATGAAGATAAAGAAGAGGCGAAAACAAGAAAAGAGAATATAGATGAGCTGATCAGTAAAGCGGCAACTTATGAGGAAAGTTGTCAGGATAAAGATGAAAAGGCAACATTGAGCGGATTCCTTGAAGAAGTTGCTTTGGTTGCGGATATTGACAGTCTGGATGAAGACCAGGAACATGTTGTTCTGATGACTTTACATAGTGCAAAGGGACTTGAATTTCCACGTGTTTATCTTGCAGGGATGGAAGATGGACTTTTCCCGGGATATATGAGTATTAATGCAGGAGACAGAGAAGAACTGGAAGAAGAGCGGAGACTTTGTTATGTTGGAATCACAAGGGCAGAGCAGGAACTGACTTTGACAAGTGCGCGCAGAAGAATGGTGCACGGTGAGACACAGTACAATCCGATGTCAAGATTTGTGAAAGAGATCCCGAGGGAACTGCTTGATACAGGAAACAAGAAGTTTACCCAGGAGACGGAGATGCCAGCACAGCAGAATACATATGCACGTGCCAGAGAAGCATTTCGGGCACAGGCATTCGCAGGAGCACTTGGCGGAATGACACCTGCAAAGAATCAGGGGGCGGGTAAGTCGCTTACAGGAAGTCAGGCACTGGCATCCCTGCAGAAGGGAAGTCAGCTGGCAGCAGGTGGGAATGGTCCACTTGGTTATGAGGTCGGAGACCGAGTACGTCATGTGAAGTTTGGGGAAGGAACAGTAACGGATATCAAAGAAGGTGGACGAGATCACGAGGTTACGATTGAATTTGACAGTGTCGGAACACGCAAGATGTTTGCAAAATTTGCCAAGCTTGTAAAGGTATGAGAAAGTTATAAAAAAATGATAAATCAGTAGTAATATGAATCGTCAGGTGTTATAATAAACACAGATTATCTGTCACCGCAAAAGGTGAAGAAAGGACGTGTTAATATGAACAAGAGAATAGAAGACATCATTGCAGAAACAAGATTGAACGAGATTCTTCATAAGAATGAGGCTGAGAAGCAGAAGAACACAGTAATCTGGACACTGGCTATCATCGGAGCAGTAGCAGCAGTAGCTGCAATCGCTTATGCAGTATATCGTTTCGTATCACCGGATTATCTTGATGATTTTGAAGATGATTTTGATGACGATTTTGATGATTACTTCAGCGAGGATGATCAGGTATAATTCTTGAATGAATTGCAAAAGTGCAGACAGGGTGAGAGAAGAAACCATCCTGTCTGTTTTTCTGTTAAAATAGATTAGAATTGATAGGAGATTAGGATGAAAAAAGGTCAGATCTACGAGGGTATTATTGAACGTGTAGATTTCCCAAACAAGGGGATTGTATTTGTTCCGGAGGAAGAACAGTATGTTACTGTGAAAAATGGGATTCCGGGACAGAAGATCCGTTTTATGATAAACAAGTTTAAAAGAGGAAATGCAGAAGGAAGACTTCTTGAAGTGTTGGAGAAATCTCCATTAGAGACAAGAGAGCCGGTCTGTAGTATCTTTCCGGCCTGTGGTGGCTGTATGTATCAGACGATGCCATACGAAGAACAGGTGAAGATGAAAGAAGGGCAGATCCGCAGGATTATGGATCCGGTAGTAAAGGGCGAGTATCTTTTTGAGGGTGTGAAGCACAGTCCGAAGGAATTCCATTATCGTAATAAAATGGAATTTTCTTTTGGAGACGAATTCAAAGACGGTCCGTTATCTCTCGGTCTTCATAAAAAAGGAAGTACTTATGATGTACTGACAGCAGGAGACTGTCAGCTTGTCCATGAAGATATGGATAAGATTCTCCTTTGTGTGCTGAATTATTTCAAAGAAAGAAATGTAAGTTATTACAAGAAAATGCAGCATGTCGGTTATCTCCGCCATCTTCTTTTAAGACGAGGCGATACAACAGGCGAGATTCTTGTGAATCTTGTAACGACAACGCAGGAAGAATATGACTTGACTCCATTAGTAGAAGAACTTCTGGCATTAGAATTAGAAGGAAAGATTGTTGGAATCCTTCATATATTGAATGATTCTCTGTCCGATGTCGTGAAGAGTGATGAGACAAGAATTCTTTATGGACAGGACTTCTTTTACGAGAAGCTTCTCGGATTGGAATTCAAGATCACACCATTTTCCTTCTTCCAGCCAAACTCAAAAGGTGCAGAAGTGCTGTACGAGACTGTAAGAGAATACATAGGGGATATTGATAATCAGGTTGTATTCGATCTGTTCAGCGGAACAGGAACAATTGGTCAGGTACTTGCTCCGGTTGCGAAGAAAGTGATCGGTGTTGAGATTATTGAAGAAGCAGTCGAGGCGGCAAAAGAAAATGCTGTCCGAAATGGACTTTCCAATTGTAAATTCATTGCAGGCGATGTGTTTAAAGTGCTTGATGAGATTGAAGAGAAGCCGGATGTGATCGTACTGGATCCGCCGAGAGACGGAATCCATCCGAAGGCACTCCCGAAGATCTTGAATTATGGGGTGGATAAGATTGTATATATTTCCTGTAAGATGACCAGTCTGGCACGTGATCTGGAGATGATGCAGTTGGCGGGTTATCGTGTGGAGAAGATGACGGCGGTGGATCAATTCTGTGAGACAGTGCATGTCGAGACGGTAGTTCTTTTGTCCCAACAAAAACCAGATGACACGATAGAGATCGACTTAGACCTGGACGAGCTGGATGCCACCAGTGCCGAGTTGAAAGCAACCTATCAGGAAATCAAAGATTATGTGCTGAAAGAATTTGGCTTGAAGGTTTCAAGTTTATATATTTCTCAGGTAAAACGCAAATGTGGAATTGAAGTGGGAGAAAACTATAATCTTCCAAAATCAGAAAATGCAAGAGTTCCGCAATGCCCGAAAGAGAAAGAAGATGCTATCAAGGCTGCCCTGAAATATTATGCGATGATCTAAGGACATCGCTGATTTCAAGGAGGAATAACACATGAAAAGCACATTTGAAAAAATGGGTGGAACCTACACACTTGGCGCAGACGGAATTTACTATCCGAATCTTGTCAGTACAGATGAAGAACCGCATTATGGGAAATATGGAATGATGCGGAAAACATATCTGAAAGAGCATCGTCCGGCAATGTATTCACTGTATATGTTGGAAGACAGACTGACAGAACATCTGAATACTGTGGACGATGAAGCACAGGAGAGAATGGATATTCTGGTGAGTCAGATGATGGAGAAGCAGGGCATTACGGAAGAATTGAAAGCTCGTGACCAGATGGAATGGGTTAGAGCGGTAAATAATGTCCGGAATTCTGCAGAAGAGATTGTGCGTCATGAAATAATTTATAAATAATAGCTGAGGGACTGTTGGACAGTCCCTTTGTTATTTCTTGGCAGCTAAAACTGGTGACAGGTATTAATGACATAATTCGCGTTAAATACATATATTTTATTTGATTTTTATTGAAATAAGCTATGGTAAAGCTGAAAATCGTAAAAAAATACGAAAATATAAGATAACTATTGACAGATTGGATGGGGGAAGGTATAATCCAAGATGTAGAAAGGTATGGTGTAATTATGTTTGTTTCATTTTCAGTAGGAAATACAGGTCCATTCAAGGAGATAACTGGAATCACAACCCTTGCGGAGAATTTGAAAAAAGAGTTCTTAGAGGAAAATACATTTGAAGTCTCTGGACAGAACTATAATAAAATTTCATACATTTATGGAGCAAATGGTTCTGGAAAAACAAATTATTTGGCAGCACTTACGAAAATGCAGAAGATGATAATAATGTCTACTGTGTTGGGAGCTAATAATAATAAGCTATTAGAAGTTCCTGCAATTAAGAAAGAACTAGCAGCACCAATCGAAACTTTTAAGTTTGATATTGATTGTAAAAGTAAAGAGACGTATTTTGAGATTCAGGTGATTATCGAGGAAATTTTATACACTTATTCATTTGCAATTCAGGATGGAAAAATTCAAAAAGAGCTTTTGACCAAAAAGAAGAAACGGACAGAAGTACTTATTAAGAGGACTTCTCCAAAATATGAAGACATAGTACTTCGCTCCGGATTGTCTAGTTTCAAGAATATGGTATCTGTTGTTAGAGAAGACGCATTATGCTTGGCAATGGCGGCTATGTTAAACAATCCTTTAGCAAGTATGATTCTGAATGAAATAATGAATTATCGTGTGATAAATATGGCTTCGGTTGGAAATGCACCGGATTTTGATGAAGAAAATACTAATGAGGAAGCAATAGAAAGATATCTCAAGTATTTAAAAATAGCTGATCCCACATTGACAAATTTAAAGGTTGATTTGGAATCAAAAATGGATAAACATGTATTGAGTGAAGACGATTTAGAGAACAAAGAGCTGGTCATCAAAAACATACATGTAAGTGTTCAATCACTTCATGCTACTTACAAAGATCATAAACAAGTTGGGGAGATAGAACTTCCATTTTTGAAGTATGAATCAAATGGAACTATTCGAATGCTGAGAGTTTTACCTGCTATTTTTGAGGCATTAGATGCTGGAAGTACGTTATTTATTGATGAAATAGAGAATGGTTTACATCCTAATTTAGTAAAGCTTTTAGCTGGTTTGTTTAATTCTAATGAATCTAATCCGCATCATGCACAGTTAATATGTACAACAC
>OLCR01000113.1_pt1 | contig 14341 bp, 9 predicted proteins | sample 1601901 | NCBI WGS metagenome assembly OLCR01 (sample SAMN02674597, study PRJEB24791) | human gut metagenome, SKBSTL013 | isolation source: stool | host: Homo sapiens | place: USA
GTGCCGGAAGAACACTTCCTGACAATATCCGTCTGTGGGCCAGAAGAAACCTGGCTGTTGCCCGTTCCCGCGAAGTTTCACCAGAAGAAAGACGTCATGCCCAGCGTGCTTTGTCCATCATGATGAATATTCAGTGGAAAAGTGATTATTTTAAATCAATTGATCCGGAAGAGGCCAGAAAAATTCTCGATGAAGAATTGTATGGAATGGAGCGCGTAAAACAGAGGATCATCGAAACCATTATCCAGATTAACCGTACACATACGCTTCCGGCTTACGGTCTTTTACTTGTAGGCCCTGCTGGTACCGGAAAGTCTCAGATTGCATATGCTGTTGCCCGTATTTTAAAACTTCCATGGACGACTTTAGATATGAGTTCTATCAATGATCCTGAGCAGCTGACAGGAAGTTCTCGTATCTATGCCAATGCAAAGACGGGTATCATCATGGATGCATTTGCCATGGCCGGAGAATCGAATCTGGTATTTATCATCAACGAGCTGGATAAAGCAGCATCCGGTAAAGGCAATGGCAATCCGGCCGATGTACTTCTGACATTACTGGATAACCTTGGATTTACAGATAACTATATCGAGTGTATGATCCCGACGGTAGGTGTATACCCGATTGCGACTGCTAATGACAAGTCTCAGATCAGTGCACCGTTGATGTCACGTTTCGCCGTGATCGATATCCCGGATTATACACCGGAAGAGAAGAAAGTGATCTTCTCCAAATTCGCACTTCCGAAGGTGCTGAAACGCATGAGCCTGAAGGCAGAAGAGTGCATTATGACAGAAGAGGCACTCAATGAAGTGATTGAACTGTACTCCAATACATCAGGAATCCGAGATCTGGAACAGGCAGCAGAACACATCGCAGCGAATGCACTGTATCAGATTGAGGTGAACCATGTGGAGAAAGTTGAATTTGATGCAGAGATGGTAAGAGAACTGCTTGGATAAAGTTGGGCTTTGCCCTGAAAAAATGAGCTCTGGAAAGTTTTGGCTTTCCAAAGCTCATTTTTTGAATTCCTACTGTCTATAGTACTGCAGGAATTCCCCGATTTTACCAACCGCCTCTTTCAGCACTTCAATACGCGGCAGATAAACCACACGGAAATGATCCGGCTGATGCCAGTTGAATCCGCTTCCCTGAACAATCAGGATCTTCTTTTCACGAAGCAGATCAAGAGCAAATTTCTCATCATTCACAATATTGAACTTCTTCGTATCAATCTTCGGGAACATATAAAATGCAGCCTGCGGTTTTACTGCGCTGATTCCCGGAATATCCGTCAGAGCATTGTAAACATATTCACGCTGCTCGTAAATACGTCCACCCGGAACAATATAATCATTTACACTCTGATGTCCGCCGAGAGCTGTCTGCACAATCGACTGTGCCGGAACGTTAGAGCAAAGACGCATGTTGGAAAGCATCTTGATTCCTTCGATATAGTCTCTTGCAATATTTTTATTTCCACTTAAGATCATCCATCCGATACGGAATCCGGCGATCATATGGGACTTGGACAGTCCGCTGAATGTCACGCAGAACAGATCCGGTGCGAGAGAAGCAATAGAAACATGCTCTTTTCCATCCATAACAAGGCGGTCATAAATTTCATCAGAGAAAATGATCAGCTGGTGCTCTCTTGCGAGATCTACAATCTGCTGCAGTACTTCCTTCGGATAAAGAGCACCGGTCGGATTGTTTGGATTGATGATAACAATCGCTTTTGTACGCTCGTTGATCTTCTTACGCATATCCTCGATATCCGGATACCAGTCAGACTGCTCATCACAGATATAATGCACAGGCTTTCCACCGGCAAGTGTAGCACAAGCTGTCCAGAGCGGATAATCCGGAGACGGGATAAGAATCTCATCTCCTGTATCCAAAAGAGCAGACATGGTAAGATTGATCAGCTCACTGACACCATTTCCTGTGTAAATATCGCTCATCGTTACATTCGGCAGGTGCTTTAACTGGGCATACTGCATGATCGCTTTTCGCGCAGAGAACAGACCGGCAGAAGCAGAGTAGCCTTCGCAGTCAGAAAGCTGACGGCTCATGTCATAGATCACCTCATCCGGTGTACGGAAGCCAAACGGAGCCGGATTTCCGATATTAAGCTTCAGTACATGAGTTCCCATCTCTTCCATTCTGGCAGCCTCATCAACAACCGGACCTCTCACATCATATAATACATTATTTAACTTGGATGATTTTTTGAATTCTCTCACTTTCATACCTCCTGAATTATCTGCGGATGTCTGTATCTTATCAACATCTGACAGTGTGGAATCATTATCATTATTATTGTTTAACCAGTCAGGGTCAACCTGCAGGGCATCTGCCAGAAAATGTAAGATGTCGGTACGCGGGATTGTCTTCCCACTGACATACTGGCTGACATGACTTTTCCCAAGCTTGATCCCTTTCTGCTGGGCAAGACGAACAAGATCAACCTGCTTCAGGCCTTGCTCGTTCATAGCGGCTTTTAATCTGTCTGCAAAGGTTTCCATAAAGCTCCTTTCTGGGGTCATCCTCCCAGAGGTCAGACCCCATTAATAAAGTATTAACAAAATACAAAGTTCAATTTAAAATCTGCTTCAATACGAAAATCTCTAAAAAGTTCAATTTAAAAGTTCAAAACTTTAGTCAGAGTATACCACGATAAATGAAAAAGTTCAATAAAAAAATTACTGTTATAGAAAATCCGCAAAATCACGGTATCATTAAGAAAATATGATATACTAAAAGTGTTTATTACAGCAAAATACAAAGTACACAGAACGAAGGGAAACAGGGAAATGATTCTTGAAAATGAAAAAATAAAACAGGCATTGGAATATATAAAGGAAGAAGATCCGGCAACGACTCAGGACACGCTCAATATGTGTCAGATCCCGGCACCTTCTTATAAGGAAGAGAAAAAAGCGGAGTATATCCGGGAGCGGTTCCGGGAGATCGGGCTTAGGGATGTCAGGATTGACGCTGTTGGAAATGTGCTTGGGATCTGGCCGGGAACCGGTGAAGGACCAAGTGTAATGCTTGCAGCACACACAGACACAGTATTCCCGGAAGGGACAGATCTGACGATAAGAAAAGAAGGAAATCGTTATTATTGTCCCGGTATTAACGATGACACACATGCAGTGGCGGAGATGATCGCAGTGGCGAAAGCAATGATCCATGCAGATCTTCACACAAAAGGGGACTTGATCTTCTGTGCAAATGTGTGCGAAGAGGGACTTGGAGATCTAAGGGGCGTGAAGTATCTGTTCGGATACGACAACAAGGCTTCAGAAGAATGTCCAGAGGTAGATGCATTTGTCTCGATTGATAACCAGTATACGGGCGGGGTGATCTATACGGCAACAGGAAGTCACCGTTATGAGGTGACATTTACAGGAAGAGGTGGTCACAGTTTCCAGAACTTTGGCATTCCTAATCCAATCCATGCAATGGGACGAGCCATCGCACAGATCGCAGAATTCCAGGTTCTGGATGAGCCGAAGACGACATTTAACGTAGGCGTGATCCAGGGAGGAACTTCTGTAAATACAATTTCAGGTTCTGCATCCATGCTGGTAGACCTCCGTTCGGACAGCGAAGAAGAGCTGAACCGATTGGACAAAGAACTTCATAAAGTGATCAAACAGGCAGTGGAAGAAGAAAATGCAAGATGGGATGCTTCAAAGCCGCAGATCAAAGTGCAGATCGAAGGACGCGGTGTGAGACCGGCGGGGGCACAGCCAAAGGACTGTGCAATCGTGAAAGCAGCATTCCGGGCGGCAGAACTGCTGGGGATTGAACCGGAGTATCGGTATGAGAGCAGTACAGATGCGAATATCCCGATCAGTATGGGAATCCCGGCAATCACTGTTGGAAGAGGTGGAGAAGAAGACGGAATCCATACCCTTCAGGAATGGTACGAGCCAAAAGAAGCATGGCTTGGACCACAGAGAGATTTGCTTCTGATGATTCTGCTTGCCGGAGCAGAAGGAGTCTGTGAGCCGGCTATAGAAAAAAGATAAAAAATCTTAAGAAAATATCAATGTCTTTTTAGGCACATTTCTTGTATACTGATGGTATGAGAGAATATTTTGTGCAGATTGTACCGGATGTCCCGGAGATTTTATCTTTTGCACAAAAAGAAGTAAAAATAAAACAAAGCAGGAGGGCAAAAGATGCGGGGAATCAGAAAGCAGTCATCCGACACACAGAGCTCCAGTCAGCCGAAAGAAAAAAGAAGATTGGATACAAAACAGAAAAAAGGAATGTTGATCGGCGGAGGTATCTTCCTTGTGGCAGTGATCGCCCTGATTCTTGTGAAGAATCTGACAGGTGGAGGTGGAGCAGATGGAGAGAATGTTCTCTATGCGGATTCCGTCGGAATGATCACAGGGACAGGACTTGGGACACAGAACCGGTTTACAGGAGTGGTTGAAGCACAGGATACGTTGAAACTGACACTGGCAGACAACCAGAAGGTAAAACAGATCTTTGTTGAAAAAGGGCAGGAAGTAGAGCCTGGAACAAAGCTGTTTGAATACGACACAGAAGAGCTTGCCATGACATTAGATCAGGGGAAACTGGAGCTTGAGAAGATCACGAACAACATCAGCAGCCTGAATTCACAGATCGCGGCACTTACAACGGAGAAGAAGAGTGCACCGGCCAGCGAACAGCTGTCCTATACGACACAGATCCAGGAACTTCAGATGGAGATCAAGCAGGAAGAGTACAATTATAAAGTAAAAGAGCTGGAAGTAAACCGTACACAGAAGAGCCTGGAACAGTCTACAGTAACTTCTACAGTTGCCGGAATTGTACAGGAGATCAACGAACAGCAGGGAACAGATCCTTCTACAGGAGAGTCCAAACCGTTTATGAGTATCCTTTCTACAGGAAAATACAGAATCAAAGGAAAGATCAGCGAGCAGAACGTCGGAGATCTGACACCGGGCACACAGGTGACGATCCGCTCCAGAGTGAATGAAGATGAGATTTGGACAGGTACAGTAGATAACGTAGACACAGAGAAGCCGGAGAACAGTTCCCAGGATTCTATGAGTTATGGTTCTGAGAACAGCGATAATCAGGCAACAAAGTATCCATTCTATGTCACATTGGATACAGTGGATGGATTGATGCTCGGACAGCATGTCTATATCGAGACAAGTACTTCACTGGAAGCAGACAAGATGTGGCTGATGCGTGACTACATTGTAGACGCAGATTCAGATCATCCATATGTATGGGTAGCAGGAGATAATGACAAGCTGGAGAAGCGTTCTGTTACACTCGGAGAGACGAACGAAGATATGGGAACCTGTGAGATCGTAGACGGACTGAAAGCTTCTGATTACATTGTATGGCCAAGCGAGGAGTGCAAAAAAGGTGCAGCTGTTGTGAAGAACGATTCAGGTACATCAGGCAGTACTTCAGATATGTCAGGAGCCGAGGGCGGTTACGAAGAACCTGTAGAAGAGAATGCAATGCAGGAAGGAGTTCCGGGAACGGAGGAGAGTGCGGATGAATAAAAAGAAAATAATCAAGATCGGCATTCCTGTGGCAGCAGGCTGTATCGTTCTTGCACTTGGAATCGGTTTCGCAGTGAAGAACAGCGGAAAGGCTGTTAAAGTAGCTCCTGTCAGCAGTTTGAATTCCGGCGGCTGGTACGATGATAGCGGGATTGCAAGTTACGGAACCGTCACAACGAACCAGAAGCAGGACATTTACGTGGATGATACTATGCCGATCACACAGGTTTACGTGAAAGCCGGGGATACGGTGAAAGTTGGAGACCGTCTTGTGGCATACGACACGACACTTTCTTCCCTGGAGCTTGAGATGAAAGAAATGCAGATTCAGGGGATTGACCTGAACATTCAGAACCTGCAGAAAGAGATCACCCAGCTCAAGGGGACGAAGACCGCGAAGGCAGATACAGGGGCATCCGTCGTGCAGACAAGCGCAGATGGAGAACAGCAGCCAACTGTACAGAAGATGAGTGCTGTAAAGACAACCGTTCTTAATACATCAAAAGAGGATGAGAATAAAAAACCGGATGGTGATACCTCGAAGGATGATACGACAAAAGACGACAACACAAAAGATGATACTTCAAAAGACGATGCTTCGAAAGATGATAATACAAAAGACGATACATCCAAAGACGATAACAAAAAAGACGATGTACCATCTTCCGCAGTCGAGCGTCCATTCCCTGAAGCATTAAAGGGAAAAGAGGTTTACAGTGAGATCACATTAGATTCTGTTCCTTATAATAAAGAAGACGCAGACGGAACAATGGAAAAACCGTATCGTTATCTTTGTGCACCTGGGGCAGCAGTGAATGCACAGTTTATGCTTCACGTTTTGAAAGACGGGATCGTGTGTGCCTTTGATGTAGTAGATAACGCAGAAGCGCCGACAAAATTCTTATCCTGTTGGATCCTCGATGGAAAAACAGGACAGGTAGTCATACCGGATTCACAACCAACTCCAGACCCGGAGCCGACTCCAAATCCAGAGCCAACTCCGGAACCAGAGCCAACTCCGGAACCAGAGCCAACTCCGGAACCGGATATTTCAGAAGATCCGGTTATCCCAGACACCCCGGACCTCCCGTCAAAGGAAGAAGTGACGAAGCAAATCAAGGAGAAAGAGCAGAAGATCAAAGATCTGGATCTTTCCAGGAGATCCGCTGAACTGGAACTGAAAAAGCTGAAGAAAAAGGTCGGGGACGGCGTGATCAAAAGTACGGTAGAAGGTGTAGTCAAAGAAGCGACTGACGAAGCGTCTGCAAAGAATGAGAACAAACCGGTTGTCAGCGTTGTCGGAGAAGAAGGTTTCTATGTGACCGGAAGAGTCGGAGAGACAATGCTTGATCAGATCAAAGAAGGAATGACTGCGACTGTAATGTCCTGGCAGTCGGGAGAATCCTACGAAGCGACAGTTACAGGTGTTGGCAACTCACCGGTAAGCGATTATTCCACAGGAGAGAACCAGAATCAGTCCTTCTATCCGTTCACGCTCGTGATCCACGGAGACGCAAATCTCTCGAATGGTGAGTCTGTGAATCTGTCGATGAATGGAATTGCAGCAGGTAGTGATGGATCGATCTATCTTGAAAAAATGTTTGTCCGCGAGGAAGGAAACCGCTATTATGTCTACAAGCGGGGCGATAACGGCAGATTAACAAAACAGTATGTAGAGGTTGGCAAAAATATGTACAATTCACTGGAGATCACCTCCGGCCTCACAATGGACGACCTGATCGCGTTCCCTTACGGCAGAGATGTCAAAGAAGGCGCAAAGACACAGGAAGCAGATACCCTGTACGACTATTATTAAGAAGACTGAACAGTATCAAAATGAAAGAGAGTGAGGTGCCATTATGTTAGAAGACATCAGACTGGCGTTTCAGGGAATCTGGAATCATAAATTAAGATCTGCGCTCACAATGCTCGGAATCATCATAGGAATCGGTTCCATTATAGCAATTGTGTCCACGATCAAAGGAACGAATGAACAGATTAAGAAGAATCTGGTCGGTGCAGGAAATGACGCGGTAAATGTACAGCTCTATCAGGGTGACTGGCCGATCGATCTGCAGTATCAGTCACTCCCGGACGGAGTGCCGGAGATCTCAGACGAGACACTGCAGGAGGTCGTTGAACTCCCGGAAGTGGAGACAGCGTCTTTATATCATACAAGAAATGAATACGACGCAGTTTACCGCGGCGCAAAGTCATTAAGTAACAGCGTGATCCTTGGAATTGACAGAAATTACCTGGATGTTTACGGATATCAGGTAACCAAAGGAAGAGGATTAACAGACAAAGATTATTCCGAAGGACGAAAAGTAGCCTTGATAGACAAGACAACAGCGGCAAGTTTATTCGACAATGCAGATGTGATCGGAAGAACGATTGAGATCAAGGGCGAGCCTTTTGTTGTCGTTGGAATGGTTGCAAAGAAAGCAGAGTCCCAGCCGGTGATCAACTCAATGGAAGATTACTACCGCTACATGTCAGATGACCAGAGCGGAAAGATTATTATTCCGGATCAAGTATGGCCGGTCATCTACCAGTATGACGAACCACAGAACCTTGTCGTGCGTGCAAAAAGTACAGATGATATGACAGCGGCAGGAGAGAAAGCCGCAGATATTTTAAATGCTATGCTGACAGTTTCAGATGATACCGTGAAATACAAAGGAGAAGATCTGTTAGAACAGGCAACACAGATCCAGGAGATCAGTAACTCGACAAATCAGCAGCTGATCTGGATCGCCAGCATTTCCCTGTTAGTTGGTGGAATCGGAGTTATGAATATCATGCTCGTGTCGGTTACAGAACGTACCGGCGAGATTGGATTAAAGAAGGCACTCGGAGCGAGAAAACGCAGAATTCTGACACAGTTCCTGACAGAGGCGGCGGTGCTGACACTGCTTGGAGGAATTATAGGTGTTCTTGGAGGAATCGCACTTGCGTACATTATATCCGGAGTCTCAGCAGTTCCGGTAGCGATCAGCGGAGTTTCGATTGTGATCGCAGTGCTGTTTTCTACACTGATCGGTATTATCTTCGGACTAATCCCGTCCGTGAAAGCGGCGAACATGAATCCAATCGAGGCACTTAGACATGAATAAAAAAATAGTGGAAAAAGAAAATACTTGTTTCAATTTCCTTCCATATCTGTTATAGTATGTGTTAATTAAAAGAGTCAGGAGAATCTGAGTGATCGGATTCTCCGTCTTTCTATGCAAAGAGAAAATAGCAATTATTAAAAGGAAAAGAGAAAAGGGGCATGTAGATTTGAGCGGCAGTACATTCGAAGGAAAGAAAAAGACAGAGAACGGAACAAAGAGGCTGATCTTCACAGCAGTATCTATCTTGCTGGAGATTGTCTTCCTTCTCTTTCTGTTCACAAAGGTAAGTGAATACGCAACTATTATTGACTGGGCAACAAGAATCGTGGCAATCTTTCTTGTGCTTGGACTTTACAGCATGGATAAGACTTCATCAATGAAAATGCCATGGATCATACTGATGCTTGCATTCCCGATTCTTGGTGTGAGTCTTTATCTTCTCGTAGGTCTGAACGGAAGCACGAAGAAGATGCGGGCAAGATATGAAGAGATTGATAAAAAACTGCTCCCATATCTTCCGGATAACAGACAGATTCTCGAATGGATGAAAGAAGAGAGTCCGCAGGCGGGGGCAATCGCTTCTTATCTGACGAATTACTCCTGTTACCCGGTTTATCAGAACACAGATGTTACCTATTATGATGAGGCAATCAAAGGGCTGGATGCACAGCTGGAGGATCTTTCAAAGGCAGAAAAGTTCATCTTTATGGAGTATCATGCCATCGAAGACGAAGAGGCATGGCAACGGATCCAGACGGTACTTGAAGACCGTGTGAAAGCAGGCGTAGAAGTCCGTATCTTCTATGATGATATGGGATCGATTTGGTTTGTGAACATGGATTTTGCAACAAAACTGAAATCTTTAGGAATCAAATGCCGTGTATTTAACCCGATTCTGCCGGGACTGAATATGTTCTTGAACAATCGCGATCACCGGAAGATTACTGTGATTGACGGAAAGGTTGCTTACACAGGTGGATACAATCTGGCGAATGAGTATTTCAACATCACACATCCGTATGGAATCTGGAAAGATACCGGGATCCGTATGGAAGGAGATGCGGTCAAGTCTATGACAGTAGCATTTCTGGAAATGTGGAATGCAGCCGGAAATGTAAAGTCAAAAGAACTTGTACCGGAGAAATATGTGATCAACTATGCATACCAGGCACAACAGCGTGGTTATGTCCAGCCATATGCAGACAGTCCGCTCGATGGTGAGCAGGTAGGCGAGGAAGTATATATCAGTATGGCGAATAAAGCAGAGAAATACTGCTGGTTTATCACTCCATACCTGATTATCACAGACGAGATGACACATGCACTCACACTGGCAGCAAAGCGTGGCGTTGATGTGCGTATCATAACACCGGGTATTCCGGACAAGAAGATGGTTTACAGTGTGACCCGTTCCTTCTATCATAATCTGGTTAAGCATGGAGTCCGTATCTATGAGTGGACACCGGGATTCTGTCATGCGAAGATGAGTGTGGCAGATGATAAAATGGCGACCTGCGGAACGATCAATCTCGATTACCGCAGCCTGTACCATCACTTTGAGAATGGATGCTTCCTGGCAGATTGCGACGCAGTGCTGGAGATCCGGGATGATCTGATCCGCACGATGGGAGAAAGCAGAGAAGTGACCGAGCAGTATAAAGAAGGAAGAAGTGCGGGCTTAAGACTCGGACAGCTGATCTTACGTCTGTTTGCGGAGCTGCTCTGATAATATCGTTTGTGGGTTGAATTTGCATTGGATTGATTGTATAATGAACTTGATTGTTGAGAAATTAACAATAGTTTTTTTATGAAATGGATGGTCTGCCGGTCAGAAGATACTGAACCCGACAGCCGGATATGAACTTTATTTTATGAAGGAGGAATCAACGATGATTACCTGGAACAATTTGGATAAGCTTACTTCTTATCAGGAACTTGAGAAGACAGAAAGTGTAGACCTCGCAGCAGTGATGGCCGGAGAGAACGGAGCAGAGCGTGTGAAGAACTACAGCGTTCCGATGGCAGAAGGATTAGCATACAATTATGCAGCGAAGAAAGTGGATGACACAGTTCTCTCAGCTCTTGAGAAACTGGCAGAAGAAGCACAGCTGACAGAGAAGTTCGAAGCACTTTACAACGGAGAAGTTGTGAACACAGGAGAGAAGCGTCTCGTACTTCACCACATGACACGCGGACAGCTCGGAGATGCCGTTGAGGCTGACGGTGTTGACAAGCGTACTTTCTATGTAGAGCAGCAGAAGAAGATTGCTGAATTTGCGAACAAAGTACATGCAGGTGAGATCACAAACGGTGCCGGAGAGAAGTTTACAACAGTTGTTCAGATCGGTATCGGCGGAAGTGACCTCGGTCCTCGCGCAATGTACCTTGCACTTGAGAACTGGGCAAAGAAGAATGATACATTCAAGATGGAAGCAAAGTTCATCAGCAACGTTGACCCGGATGATGCGGCAGCAGTTCTGAATTCTGTAGATGTTGCTCACTCCATCTTCGTACTTGTATCCAAGTCAGGAACAACACTTGAGACTCTGACAAATGAGTCCTTTGTTAAGGATGCTCTTAAGAACGCAGGACTTGACGCATCCAAGCATATGATCGCAGTAACAAGCGAGACTTCACCACTTGCCAAGAGTGATGATTACCTTGCAGCCTTCTTCATGGATGACTATATCGGAGGACGTTTCTCATCTACATCAGCAGTTGGCGGAGCAGTACTTTCCCTCGCATTCGGACCGGAAGTATTTGCACAGTTCCTTGACGGAGCAGCAGCTGAGGATAAACTGTCCCTCAATAAGAACATCAAAGAGAACCCGGAGATGCTCGATGCATTGATCGGTGTATATGAGAGAAATGTACTCGGATACCCAAGTACAGCAGTACTTCCGTATTCCCAGGCACTGAGCCGTTTCCCTGCACATCTGCAGCAGCTGGATATGGAGTCTAACGGAAAATCCGTAAACCGCTTTGGTGAGCCGGTTGATTATGTAACAGGACCGGTTATTTTCGGAGAGCCTGGAACAAACGGACAGCACTCCTTCTATCAGCTTCTTCACCAGGGAACAGATATTGTGCCGCTTCAGTTCGTAGGATTCAAAAACAGCCAGATCGGTACAGATGTTGTGATCCAGGACAGCACAAGCCAGCAGAAACTTTGTGCAAATGTAGCTGCCCAGATCGTTGCATTTGCATGTGGTAAATCCGATGAGAACCGTAATAAGAATTTCGAAGGCGGACGTCCATCAAGCATCATTATCGGAGAGCAGGTAAATCCGGGATCTCTCGGTGCACTTCTTGCACACTTTGAGAATAAAGTTATGTTCCAGGGATTTGTATGGAATGTGAACAGCTTTGACCAGGAAGGTGTACAGCTTGGTAAAGTACTTGCAAAACGTGTACTTGCACACGAGACAGAGGGTGCACTGAAGGTGTTCAGTGATCTGTTGAATATCTAATAAATTAAAGAAGCAATCACTTGTTAGTGTGATTCAATAGTGGTATGATAGTGCTGTTAGGCAGAAATGTCTGTTTGACAGCACTATTTTTTTGATGAAAGGAAAATAAAGACGTGACCTATAAAGAAGCGAGGGTATATTTGGACGAGATGTCGAAATACGGAAGTGTACTTGGCTTAGATACGATTCGAGGTCTGTTGCGTGAGCTTGGGAATCCACAGGATGACTTAAAGTTTATACACATTGCAGGAACGAATGGCAAGGGATCTGTGCTTGCATACACTTCAACAATATTAAGTGAGGCAGGATACAGAACCGGGCGCTATGTCTCACCGACAGTAATCTCTTATCTGGAGCGGATTCAGATTGACGGAACATGGATTTCGGAAGATGAATTTGCAGAATTGACAGAGAATGTAAAAGAAGCTATTGCCCGGATGGAGGCGGCCGGAGAGGAATCTCCGACAGTCTTTGAAGCAGAAACGGCAATAGCTTTTCTGTATTTTAAGAAGAAAAAATGTGATCTGGTCGTACTGGAGTCCGGTCTTGGAGGAATTCTGGATGCGACGAACATCATCGGAGCACCGGTGTGTGCAGCATTTGCAACGATCAGTGTGGATCATCTTGGTGTGATCGGAGATTCGTTGGAAGAGATTGCGCAGAACAAGGCTGGAATTATTAAGCCTGGATGTGCAGTAGTATCTGCGAAGCAGAAAGAAAATGTTCGGGAGATTCTGAAAAAAACTGCAGAAGAAAAAGGCTGTCCTTTCACAGAAGCACAGCCGGAACAGATGATGATTTTTGAAGATTCCTACCACGGAATTACATTTTCTTATAAAGAATATGAAAAGATGCATAGTCCGCTTGCAGGCGAGTGCCAGAGAGAGAATCTTGCAACAACGCTCGAAGTTATCCGCTGTCTGAACAGACTGGGGTATCGAATTACAGAAGCGCAGGTGCGAGAGGGGCTTTCAAAGACGAGATGGACAGGACGGTTTACCTGCCTGTCAGAGTCCCCGTTATTTTTCGTAGACGGAGCGCATAATGAAGACGCAGCATTAAAGCTGAAAGTGACGGTAGAACGTTATTTTTCGGATTATAAGAAAATCTTTATCATGGGAGTCTTTAAAGATAAAGAATATGAGAAAATCACATCTATTCTTTGCCCGTTGGCAGAAAGTATATATACTGTTAGTCTTCCAAATAAGGAGAGGACGCTTCCGGCAGAAAAGCTGGCAGAAGTAGTGAAGAAACATTGTCAGAAAGTGAAAGCTGAACAGACCATCGAAACAGCTGTTGAGGATGCAAGTAAAGAGGCAATGACCCAAGGCAAGGATATTGCGCAGAAAACTGTGATTCTTGCATGCGGATCCCTGTCTTATCTTGGAGAGGTTCAGCGGATCGTGTTGAATAACCGGCAGTGAGATATAGGAGAGAAATATAAAATGATAGATCATGAAAAAGTAGAACAGGCAATCCGTCTTTTGTTGGAAGGAATCGGTGAAGATGTGAACCGCGAAGGTCTTATAGATACACCTGACAGGATCGCCAGAATGTATGAAGAGATATATGGTGGAATGGAAGAAGATGCGGGAGTTCATCTTATGAAGACATTTACGGTAGAAAGCAGTGAGATGGTGATAGAGAAAGATATTACATTCTATTCAACCTGTGAGCATCATTTACTGCCTTTTTATGGAAAAGCCCATATTGCCTATATTCCGGATGGTAAGGTGGTAGGACTGAGTAAGCTGGCGCGCACGGTAGAAGTATTTGCAAGAAGACTTCAGCTCCAGGAGCAGCTGACAGGACAGATTGCAGACGCATTGATGGAGTATATGCAGCCGAAGGGAGCTCTCGTTATGGTGGAAGCAGAGCATATGTGTATGACAATGCGCGGAATCAAGAAACCGGGAAGCCAGACAGTTACGTTGGCACGGAGAGGTGTGTTTGAGACAGACCCGACATTAGAAGAAAGATTCTTCCGTATGCTTGGAAGATAAAGAATACGTAAAGGAAAAGAAGTGAACAGACTTGAAACAGGAAAATATGTATCGGTTAAATGAAGTGGTCCATCACTGGATCTATCAGGATTATTATGGAAGAATCAAGCGGTTAGAGAAGGAGCGTATCTTTTGCTGTCATCAGATGACACATCTTCTGGATGTAGCAAGGATCGCATATATTAAAAATCTGGAAG
>OLCR01000155.1_pt1 | contig 12833 bp, 8 predicted proteins | sample 1601901 | NCBI WGS metagenome assembly OLCR01 (sample SAMN02674597, study PRJEB24791) | human gut metagenome, SKBSTL013 | isolation source: stool | host: Homo sapiens | place: USA
CGATCTGTTCCCGCCAAAGCCTTGAACGCTGTGTTGGGTAGGCGAATAGCACCGATGAACTCTGCCCGCCGCGCGATATATTCTCGAAGGCTCTCGTCCTTGCGATCCATAATTCCTTTGCTGGTGATAAAGGCAATGATACCGCCCGGTTTCGCAAGGTCCAGGGACTTAATGAAAAAATAGTCATGGATGTACGGGTTCAGGTCATTGTAGCGCCGATCATAGATTTTCACGGAGTTGAACGGGATATTGCCCAGAATCACATCAAAGCTGTTGTCCTCAAATTTGGTGGCTTCATATCCCATGATGGAAATATCCGCATCAGGATAAAGCTGCTTTGCGATTCTTCCTGATATGCTGTCAAGCTCCACTCCATACAGCTTTGCTTCATGCATTGTTTCCGGCATACTCCCAAAGAAGTTACCGATACCCATAGATGGTTCTAATACATTGCCGCCTCTGAAACCAAACTGGACAAGTGCCGAGTTCATGCACATGGCAATCTCCGGTGAAGTATAAAAGGCATTGTTTACTGTTGCCCTAGCTGCAGCATACTCTTCATCCGATAACATCTCTTTGAGTTCTTTGTACTCTTTGCTCCAGCCTGCGTTTTCCTCGTCAAATGCCTGTGACAGTCCGCCCCATCCGACAAACTTCGACAAGGTTTTCTGTTCCTCCGGTGTTGCAAGCCTGTTTTCTGATTCAATCTGCTTTAAAGTGCGGATTGCATCCATATTCCACTGATATCTGGTCTTGGCACCGCCTTTTTCCATTTCCCAGAGATTGTAATGGAAGTTGTGCTTCGTCTGCCCGGCAACATTCTTCTCATTTTCAAGACTTTCTACTTGCTGTACTGGTTCCTGCTTTGGTGTAAAATCTACAGTTTCCTGTGATTCTGTATCAGCCTGAATATCATCCACAGATACTGATACCACATCATCTGAAACTACATGTCCATTCTCATCAATCTTGGTTTCCCAGCCATTCGCTATTGCTCTTTCCCTGGTTTCAAGACGATTGGCTTTTACACTATCCTCGATATCAAAGAATCTCTTATAGACCGGATTCATCTTATCCCTGTCAGCCTTCTGTTTTGTCTCCTGATAATACTTCTTCTGGTCTTCTCCACAGTAAAATGGCTGTTTTACCATATAGGATAAAATCTCGTATAACTCACGCCAGTCGAGAGCACCTTCCTTTCGCACACCATTCCTGTTCTTATAGCTGATCTTCACATATCCGCTTCTGATTGAGTACTCCACAAGACCATACTTATTGTTGGAATATGCCTTTCTTTCTGCATTATCTGTCCCTAATGCAATATCCCTGATAAGGTCAAGTTTATTGGGCATAAATGCAAAATCAGACTGCACCACATCCATAAGGAATGCCCTAAACGGAGTGTAGCAGCTGCAATCTGTTACAAGAATCTCCGCCGCATCACGCAGGTCTTCATCAAGCTCCTCAATACGCTTGGCATAATCAATCGGTGTAATATACTGAAGCTCTGATGGATCTTTTTCAGTTGTTTCAGCTTCTATCTCTGCACCATATTCTGCCTGTGTTACCATGCGGTCTTCATCGGCAGTTTCCTGTGGTGTCATGCCTTTTGCACTTACATAATCTCTGTTAGAAGCATAGCTCTCCGGCTCATCCGGTATTGCATAATCATCAATCTCTGATTCTGCCTCCTCCGGTTCCACTTCCCGGTATTCGGCATCAATGACCTCATCATCCTCACGGAGTCCGTCCATCGCAAGCTCATCAATACGAGGTGTCTCAGGCTGGTATTCCCCTGTAAGAATAAGGACACCAAGCTCTTTTTCGATATCTTTCCACGAAACATATCCATCAACCTCTCCATCCTCATCTCGCCACTGAAAACGCAGTCCGTTCCCATGAAATGTGTCATATCCGTGCAGTCCCAGTCCGTCAACCGGCCAGCCTGCACCTCCCTGACCATATTCTGCTTTGATACGCTTTGCCCTGGTTCCTGCATCAATCTCAGTTTCAAAAATCTTGCATACCCTGCCCTTGCCACCGATAAAACCTGTACCTCTCATAAGCACCTGTTTGATATACTCACTTGGTACTGTTGCAGACTTTTTGGGATTCAGGTAATTGTATTTACCTGCTAATGCAGCTTTTCTGTCCTGCTCGAACTGACGCATAAACTGATTATTGTTTTCGTCCTCAGTATGAATAGTGCCAATGCTTGCCTGCCCATTCTGGTCGAAAAAAAAGGAAGCCTGTGTATATTCGGCTTCCTTACTAACACCCAATGAATTGATTTCATCAAGTTCCCTATTCAGTTCTGTATCATCTGATTCTAGTGGAATCGCATCACTATCTGATTCAGTACCACTTCCTCTGCCTGCATCTTCGCCTGCTCTCTTATCTTCCACATCTCCATTGTCGATGACGGATTCTGTGGCTTGTGCTTCGCCAGATACTGCATCTCCAGCTGGTCGTACAGCTGGTTCGCTTCCTCCTCTACCGCTGACATCTTCTCGTACATCTTCCCGAATCTCATCAGCGTCTTGTATCTTGCCGGCTCGTTCTCCTTTAGATAGTTCATCGCCATCCTTCCGTATTTGCCCAGCTTCGTGAGATCCTCCGTCTCGTCCGGCATCTCTATCTGCGGATAAAGCAGTCCGTCCACTTCCTTGTAAGTCATTTCTTCTAACATATCCAATTCTCCTTTCGCTCTCGATTGCCTTTAAGTTACGACTAAATTCTCTAAGAACACTACAGGAGACATCGCATACAATGGAACCAAGACGGTAAATGATCTCTTCGTCTTTGATATTTACGATCTGACTAAAATCCTGTTCTTGCACAGATAAGTCAAATCCGCATCTCGTCCCTACAGCATACATGACACTTGCATATACCAGCTGCTCCATGTCCGTTTCCTGCTGTAAGCCATTGCGTTTCTTACTTTCTTCCTTTATCACACTACCTGATAGCTGCATTAGCTCGGTCATTCGATCTCCGAACTCTTCTTTTATTATAATCCAAACATTTGTTCCTGTAAACTGTTTTAGTATATTTTTTAGAGTCTCTCTGTCGCCATTATCGTACTGCTCAATCTGACCTTCTGATACAAGAAAATCAACATAATCCTTAAGATTTTCTCCATCAAGGTCCCATGTCAGTTTGACATTCTTCCCTCCGGTATCACTGATATCAAAGATATATCTCATGCGTGGATTCAGTGCCCTTGACGGGAAGATAGCGCAGCCTTTCGCACCACGCTTTACATATCTTCCCACCTTTTTCCAGGTATCATAATCTGCCATGAGTGTGCTTTTTTCCGGAGGTCTCTGAGCTGTTACCATAACGATATTGTCAAATTCATAGCGGTATAACTGACCTGCGACCTTTAACACATCCTTCCAGTTCTTTTCTGATCTGGTGATGTTACCAATCTCAGAATCGTATATCGCTTTGACCTTCATATCAACGCCCATACCTTTGTCCTCCTCTACTTAAACATCTCTGCAAACAATCCCTTCAATACCTTTAACTCATCCTTATCCAGCTCGATTGCAAATTCATTGTCGATTGCCTGTTTTTCGCATTTATCCTTTTTCTTTGCAATCTTACGCACCACACGAAGAATCACATAGCACTCCTTGGACTTTGCAATGCTCTGTTTAAAGGTCAGCTCATCCTCATCGACTGACTTCTGTGTCTGATAGATAATCTCTTTTATCTTATCATTGATACCATCTACTTCCTCAATGGAAATAATAACGGATGCCTTAGAAGCACCCGATCTGTCCCACTCCTTATGAAGTTCCTTTACTAAAAACTCCATGTTCTTAATTACTGTTGTTGAATCACTTTTCATCTTGCTTTTCCTCCGTTTTCTTTTAATGAAGAAGGGAGCTGACCTTCGCTGATAGGCGCAAAATCTACTCCCTTCATGTCCTCTGCTCCAAGGACTATCTGCTCTGCATAATACATATCCATTGCCTTATTGATGGCATCGTCAAGCGACTCTGCCTTTACTTTCTGTACTCGTGAAAGCACTTCTTTTATCTCAACATCAAATTCCTGTTCCATATGATATCGCCTCCTGTAAAAATCTCATCACCGGCTCTTTTCTTCCTTTACCTGTCTTTCCTTAAAGCCTTCATCGTACTTTCCATCTTCCAGCCTGTCGTAAAAACAGTCCTCTTCAATCGTTCCAAAATCCTCATACATCTGGTGAAGGAAGTCATTCTGCAGCTTCTTCGGTACATCATCATCCTTTGACATATCCTGATAAAAATAGAACTTCTGCTTTAGCTTTGCCCTGTAATCATAGATATCCTCTATCTTTTCCGGTGTGCCATACTCCCTCTTGTATGCCTTGAAATTCGTGGTTGAGAGTGTGGAACCAAGATAAATCCCATGCTCCCACGATACCCCGATTGTGGTATTGTCCTTTGTAGGCTTCTCATCCTTCGGATAACGCTTATACTCTGTCGCACCAAGGGCGATTGTAAGGGAACCTGACTTCATATCCATCACCACAAGATTCCTTGGTGATAATGCTTCAAGCACCATGTAATCATGGTCATTGAAGTTATGAAATGTCTGTCCCCTTTCAAATGAGCGGTTCTCCATTTCATAATGCAGGTTAAAATCATCCACCCAGCCCTTATCGGTCATTCCAATCTCCTTAAGCTTTGCAACACATTCATAAGAACTGGCTTCTTTATCAAACCGAAATTCTTTGGAATCGTTATAAAATCCCTGAAGAAAATGTCCCAGCTGAATATCATCCAGACAGAATCTCGCAGATACAGTTACATTTGCTGCCCTGTAATACTCTGTGAAGTTATCTGCTTCACCAAGTGTCCTTCCAAGCTGCAACAAATTGTCTGCAAGCTCTGACATGTCATCAACTGCTATAAAACTCTTATAATCATCCAGAGTCATCAGCATATTTGTCTCTGTTCCCCTGTCGTTTTCTGTTACCAGTATCATATCTTTTAAATCCATTCTTACCTCCAGTCTCAGAGAGGGACTATGCCCTCTCTGCAAATTTCCTGTTATGGTCTTCCTATCACAACAATCTTTCCTGTGCTTGCCACATCCCTGTAGACCACACCAAGACTTTCATTAAGTGCCTCTACCACCTTGCCATTTCCGACATATACTGCCACATGGCTGATGTTCTTATATCTTCCGTTGCTTGTAAAACTGTAGAAGATAAGGTCTCCCGGCTGTAACTCATCAAAGGAGACAGTCTTTCCGGCTTCATCCAGTCCCTGTGCCTCCGCTGCCGCTGTGGTTGCACCGCCATAACTAATATCCACGCCTGCATCTTTCCATGAATAATAGGCTAAGGAACTGCAGTCATAATAGTTACCGCTGTCTCTTAAATCCTGACTATAAGGGAAGCCAACTCTGTGAAGTGCATAAGAGCAGACTGTTTTCTGCCTGCTGTCTGTAATTTCGTTTAGGATGGCATTGATTTCATCCTCAGTCATGGAGCTTTCTCCCGGACTTCCGCCTCCGCCGCCACTTCCGCTTCCGGCATATCCAAGCTGTCCCATAAACTCTGGACTCATGATCTGCTCAAGCATTTCCACCTGATCAGAGTTAAACCCATAGACTGAAATCATATCCCTGTACGATTTCAGCGTTACATTCACATACAGAACCGATTTTGTGACAGTTGTTACATTGCCGTCTGCATCCGTTTCTTCCACATCCTTTGTTCCGGTGCTTGTGGTGTATGAACACATATCATTTACAACTGCCTGCAGCCAGCCTTTAGAAGTATCATTCATGACTGTTGCAGTATCTCCGACACCATGCTTGACCATATAGACTGCCATGATGTCATAGTAATTGCTTGGATTTTCTTCCATACCTTCATAATCCACATAGACAAGCTCTCCAAGGTCATATCCGGTATGCTCATTCACTTTCGTGTTCACTTCCCGGTTAAACTCCTGCACATAGGCACTCGTTACTGTCTGCACGGTATCTCCTGATTCAAGTGGTGGCAGGAATAAAGCAAATGGAGAATTGTAAAGGATTGCTATCACCGCTATAACCGGAACCGCAATCATGGCAACTACAAGAACAAGTAATAAAAGCACCAATCCGATAATCGGTGCAGCTGCCTTTACCCAGGTAATCGCTTTTCGCACAATCAGATCCTTTACCAGTTTTGCCACGCTGTCTGTCTGATTCTCCTGTGCTTTCATCTTATCCAGAAAGAACTTTATCTTCCTGCTCCGGTTTGTCATCTTTTCATCCTTGACCTCTATGGACACACCTGCCGCATATCCGGCTGCCATGCCGATTGCCGTGCCTACTCCCGGTGCAACCGCTGTTCCTGCCGCCGTGGCAGCTGCCTTTGTAGCAGTTTTCGTTGCAACCTTGGCAGTAGTCTTTGCTGTTTCTTTTGCCGTCTCTTTAGCTACAGTCTTGGCTGTATCTTTGGCAGCTTTCTTTGCTGTCTTTTTTGCCAGCTTCTTTCCTGCCTCTACCTTCTTGATACGCTTCTTTGCCTCGGCTGCCGCCTTTTTCCTGAAAAGTGCAGCACCCTTAGAAGCAGTTCCGGTAACAGGGCGGCTTGCTTCATATGCAAGATATGCTGCCTGCGATACCTCCTGACCGCCTTCCACCTGCTCTGTTACTGCCCCGGCTGCAAGTGCTCCAGTTCTTCCTGCAATGTGAAGATTCGTGTTCTTGGTCTTGATGGAAGTGTTGGATTCTTTAAGGTTTCGCTTAAATCTTGATAGTCCCTTATTCTTCGGCTCCGACTGATGAATGGTACTCTTGCGATAGGACTTCTTTTTATCATCAGATACCTTTGCACCGATAGTCTTAGGACCTCTCTCTACTGTATAGATGTTGCTGCCTTTAATCTTGGCTCCCTTTGGTTCGTGGGCATGAATCTTGGCTTTCTCCTTGGTGTGAATGACCATTGGCTTGTCATCCACTTTCTTTATCTTCAATGTTCTCACCTTCTTTCACTCAAAATGCAAAACAGCCACCCAGCTTCCCGGATGGCTATGCTTTGAGGTCGCAAATTGCGACCTCTATCAACTTTATTCGACATTATTCTGCATTTCACGTTTCTTCTGTTCTGCAATCTTCTCGTGAATATTGGTGTTATACAGCCTGTAAAGGTCTGTATCCTTACTAATCTGATTATCAAACGGAATCACCACCGAACCACACTTAATAAGTCCCATTCCAGATGAGGTATTAGTTACGAACCGAAGCTGTGCCTCTGATACCCCGATAACCTCCGCCATCTTGGAACTATCTGTATTCGCCTGCTTTAAGAGTGCCACGAACTCAGAGTTTGCAAGCATCGTTGTTGCAGTGTAGTTCTGTAACAGATCAACCACATTCTGCGTGATACCGGTACAAAGACCTCCCTGCTTTCTTACTTTCTTCCAGAGCTGCTGCAAATATTTTGCAGAATACTCCGAATTAAGCAGGACGTGGAATTCATCAATATAGAGCCATGTTGCCTTGCCTCGCTTACCATTCTCAACAATTCTGTTCTGAATGGACTCCATCATAACAAGCATTGTGATAGGACTAAGCTCTGTACCTAAGTCCCTGATGCCATATACTGTGAATCTGTTATCCACATCCACATTTGTCTGGTGATTGAAGATATTTAGGGAACCATTTACGAAAAGCTCTAGTGACAGTGCAATGTCCTTTGCCTCGTCCTCCGGCTGTGCCATGAGAATATCGTAAAAATCACTCATTACCGGAATATACTTTTCCCTGCCCCTTGCGATGTCGATATACAGTTTTCTCACACAGCGGTCGATGATTGACTTCTGTCTTGAATTTAAGCTGTCACCGATGCACTGCTCACAAAGACCAAGCATGAACTCGCCCTTTTCTCTTACCATTCCCTTGGAATCATTCGGATCAAGGCTCCATACATCCATCTCCAGCGGATTCACATAGTTATCCGTATAGGTGGACATATTTACCACTGTTCCACCATAAGTCTCAGCAATATCAAAGTATTCGTTCATTGGATCTATGACGATTATTTCATCATCTCCCGACAAGAATACGCTGCCCATTTCCATCTTGCAGAAGAAGGATTTACCGGAACCCGGCACACCAAATACAAAGCCATTTCCATTAATGAGCTTCTTTCTGTTACCGATATTCACATTCTTACTGATCTGGTTGATACCATAATAATTGCCAGTGCTGTCATTAAGCTCCTGCACATTAAATGGCATAAGTACCGCAAGCGACTGGGTAAGAAGTGTACGCATTGTCTCCACCTGTCTTACGCCAATCGGAAGTGCTGTATTAAGTGCTTCCCTCTGCTTTAAGTAGTGCGTATCAATCGTACAGCTGTTACGCTTTCCGATAGTCTCCACTGTCTCACAGACGCTATCAAGCTCTTTTTTGCTCTCTGCCATAAGAATAATAGTAACTCCCACGAAGAAAAGGCACTGGTCATTCTCACGAACATCATCCATAATTTCTTCAATCTCCTTTTTCTCCGTTCTCTTTGCATACGAGATTTCCGTAGAAAAATCATTGTTCTTATTACGGATTCTCTGCTGTTTGATGATATCCGACTCGATACCAAGGTACTTTTTCTGAAGCACCTTAGTAGTTAAATCCTTTGGCACAGGCACTACATCAATGCTTGTAATAGAATGGACTGGAAGAGAAGTAATCTCATTGATGAATCTGTCTGATAAACTGCTCGGATACTTCTTGATAAAAAGTGCCTTGCAGAATTTACTCTCATCCTCAAAATGATCTGGAAAATATTTCACCATTCCATTACACAGATCATTCTTAAAATCTGCTCCGACCTTCTTTGCCTTCTTAATATCAAAATCAAAGCTGCCCTCATCTCCAAGATGATAATAGTCATAGAGCACTTTCAGTCTCTCATTGCCATTAAGTGGTACAATCTCTGCACCAAGCTCAATGAAAGCCTTGTGTATCGTTGCCTCAAGGGTTGCAAACTGTGCCTTCGCCTCCTCAAAGTTCTTTCTCTCAATCGTGATTGTCAGGTATCTCTCCTGCTCAATCCCCTGTCTGCCCTCAATAATCTTCTCCTCAATGATGTCATTGTAGATACTTCTATAATTATTGAAGCCATCGTTTTTCTCAGCAATCAGAACCTTATCACGGAGGTCATCCATGTTTTTGTTCTTATTGTTGATCGTAATCTTATAATTACAGTCCAGCGAATTTAAGAACTTACAGTATCTCTCGAAAATACCGATCTGCTCATCCTCGGTTGCTGTCGTGTAATTGATGTCCTGAAAGCGGTAGCATTTGGAATACTTATTTTTGCTTACTTCAAAAATGCCGTTTTCAGCCACCGCCATAATCTCTATGGTTTCCTGAATGGATTTAGGTGTCTTATACAAAGGCTCACTCGCCTTCTTTAATAACTTAAATCCGTCTGTAAATAAACCCATGTCTCTAACCTCGCTTTCTTATAATGAAAGCCCGCCGGGAACTTCACCCTGCGGGCTGTGTTCCCGACCTTGCGGTCAGATACTATTCGTTTCTAATGCATTGCCTTATATGCTGCAATACCAGCTGCTATCGCAACAATGACTGCGACAAGTCCAAGCAGCATGTTTCTCGTCTTTTTCTTCATCGCTTCAAACTCCTCCTGCTTCTTTACTGCCGAATCAGCTGTTGCAGTCTCCGGTTCAGCCTTTCTGCCTTTCTTCTTTACCTGTTCATTCTGCTCTGCTTCTAACTGCTTTATTGCAGGCTCTCCCTCTGTTGACACATAAGTAAGTGCCCTGTTGCCAAACATAAAATGCAGTTTCTTTCCCATATACTCGTAGAAATTCATCCCATTAAAGGAATAGAAACCACCGAGAGCAATCGGTGCCACACAGGGAATTGCCACATAAGCAGAACCCGTAAGACCGATATACTTGTAAAGAAGAAGGACAATACCGCCACCAACCACTACGCTTGCAATGGAAAATATAAGCTGCCTTGCAGTAAGTCCCATTGCAACCGATTCCTGATAGCGGTCAATATCCTTGTTTACTTCGATTACCATTGTCCCTGCCTCCTATCTTGATAAATCCTTTGTCTCTGGCTTTCTTGTCATTCCGATATTTGCCTCATACTTATCCATTCCATCCGGACACAGTTCTCTAAGCTTATCTACATTGAACAGATAAAGAGGATATTCACAGAACCCGCTCCTTTGCGTGAATCCTGTAAACTCTCCAATGTCATTGTCTGTAATAAACTTTTCAATATCCGGCATGTCATTCACATTCAGATATCCGCAGTAATTTGGTGCTGCAACCGACAAATTCACAGTCACATCCCCAAAAGGCTCCTCATATCCATCTTCATTACACATAAGACCAATAAACATTGCACTGTTATTCATATACTGCTGGATATCAAATGTCACCTGCGTTTCTCCGGTTATGCTTGAATTATAAGTAACCTGTTTCTTTTCATTATCCATTTCTGCCTCCTTCTATAATCCAAATGCCTTGCTTGTAAGTGTCTGTGCACCCTTCACACTTCCGACAGTCATTGCTATCGTAAATGTCATTTCACACAGATATATAAGTGTCTGTGCCCAGTCAGCATAACTTCCTGTAAATGCCGGAAGTCCTGCATTGATAAATGCATTACATACCACAATCGCAAGTGCCATCGTTACTGCCTCAAACACACATGACAGGAAATATTTGCAGTAGGTAGCCATTGTATGGCTGACCATTCTGTTTCCTGCCATCGTGGAACAGGCAATCGCACCGAGCGGCACAATGATCAGTATCTTTAAGAACCTGAAATACACTGTGTAGATGATAAAGAATCCACAGATAATAATGATGATTGCAAGCAAAGCTGTAAGTATCAGCATTACTAAACTTTCACCAAATCCAAGTCCCTTAATGATATCTGCCTGTGTACTGTCAATGGCTAGCTGCGTCGTTGTCCCGGCAGATATAAGTCCCACCAGATTTCCTATGGAAGTAAAAAATGCTTTCATAATCGTGACATTATTTGCAACAAACCATTCTGCAAGTCCCAGTCGGATAAGCATACGAAATATAGACTCAAACCTCATCTCATCTTTTACATCTATGCTTTCCGAGCAGAAACCGATAACAAAGAACAGCACAACGAGGGATGAACCGACCGCTACAAAGACCGGCTCAATACCCTCAATAACTGCCCAAGGACCTCCGCCCTTGAAACTGACCGGTGACTGTCCAAGCATTGCAAAGACCAGGGATATCTGATTGTTCCAAAACCCAAACACCGCCTCAAGAAGTGCAAGGATCTTGTCTCCAAGCTTAAAAATATCCATACTTGTTATTCACCTCTTTCCTTTTACTAAAAGGGGAACTTTTTCCCCCATCTTAGAAGCCTAAGAATGTCAGTACTGTTGAAATACCAGCCATCATGACACCTGCTACAATTCCTTTCAGTGCAGAGTTCATAGTAGATGAATCCTGCTGCTGATAGGCTTGTGCGAACTCCATGACATTCTTTGCAAGAATGATGACACCAACAGCACCAATGACTGCAATGATAAGTGTCTTTAAGTTCTCAAGCGGCTGTGTTACTGCGGAAGTACCTGTACCTGCTGCAAAACAAGTAGTGCTCATAAGCATTACTCCCATAAGTGCTCCGGATAATGCCGGAACGAATCTCTTTTTAAAGTGAATGAATCTGCTCTTCATGCCTTTCTCCTCCATCTGATTGTTGTTTGTCGTAATAATCTGTTCTTTTCTCATGTTGTTTGTCTCCTTTTTGATAAAAAAATAAGCCAGCAGGGATAATCCCTAACTGACTGTTAAAAGTTACTCTATATGATCAGGCAATGCCTGTTGTAATGATTAAATCGGGCTTTTCCCGATGTGTTTAGCTGTAACCACCTCCTTTCAAGGCGCAAAAAAAGCACCTTAACCTTTATTGGCTAAAGTGCTTGTATTAGTTTGATATTAAATTGTTGTGAGTCAGACAAACAGAAATTTAACTATTTGATTTATGTTCTTCATTATACCTATTAAGTATTAGATCTGCTCTTTTGTTTATTTTGTCCAACATGGTTTTCAAGCATTCTTCTACCTCTTCTTTTTCTAGTGGACATGGATAAGATAAAGATTGACCTTTAAAAAACGTAATTCCACTAATTCTGTTTTTTTTGACTTGGTAATACATACTCAAACAATATTTTTCTTGGTTTTTAATAAAAAAGCTATGCCAATCTTTAACGATTTTATTGTCTACTTTTTGTAAACTACCTAAGTGATAATACTCTAGGTCTTTTCCAGCATCAACACATAGTTGTATCTTATCAATCATCAACGGTAAGTAATCTCTTACATCACCTAATAGTCCTTTTACAGAATTAAACCTTTCTGGACAAGGCATAAAATTCGCTACAGTATGACACATATCTGCCAATTTTAAAATATCTGGATATTCTTTACATAAATCATTTACTTGACCTCTTTCCTCTGAGTTTTCTTTGAAGTATTTTTCTGGAAACGAATCATATCCCCAATCAGTATTATGATGTTTATAAATTTTTACATTCCCTGCTTTTGCTATACGATATTTGCCCGGATATTTTAATCTCATTGCATATGAAAAAGTTATCCAAAATGAATTAATTACATCATAACTTACATTTTGGTTCCACCCTAATTCTTCATATAATAACTTTGCACTTTTTCCATTTTCGACATCAACTTGTTCTGATATAAAATACTGGAATAATTTTTCGATTGCATTAATCTCTTTGAGATCTTTTTTTAATACATTTTTATTGATTTTCAAAAAATAATTCTCCTTCAATTCCTGATTTT
>OLCR01000156.1_pt1 | contig 12816 bp, 14 predicted proteins | sample 1601901 | NCBI WGS metagenome assembly OLCR01 (sample SAMN02674597, study PRJEB24791) | human gut metagenome, SKBSTL013 | isolation source: stool | host: Homo sapiens | place: USA
TCCCGTCCTCGAACTGCTTCCGCATGAAGATGTCCTGCTTGTGGATGGCATACCCTTCGCCCAGCGTCTGCGCTATCGCGGTGAACAGGTGCGTGTACTCGTAGTAGCTGTCGATGTTGGCGCAGTATTTCTGTACCGGGTTCTCTATCTTCAGCACGGCAGAGTATTCTCCCGTCTTGGTGTACAGCACGCCCACGCCGTTCGTCTCTTCCACGGAAAAGTAGATGTCCTGGAAGATACGCTTGCGCTTGCCGCCCGTACCGAAGGCATAGACCGATACCGCCATGCCGGCGCACAGGGTTATGAAAAGCAGTATGATGTACAATGTCATTGTCATTTCAATACACATAAAAAAGGCAGAGCCGCCCGAACTTCAGGCGGCCCTGCCCGCGTTCAACATTCAATAGGACCACACGTTGCACGTGGTGGTTTTCTTTCTGCCGTCATGGCTTCTTCGAGTTGGCATAGACGTACACGCCGCGCGAATCTTTCTTGGTATGCAGCCCCTTACGCTGTTTGAGCATGATGAGCGCGATACCCGTGGACAAGACCGCGACCAGCACGACCAGCCCGGCCACGAAACCCGCCAGACAGTACGCGATGATGAAGCCTACGATGGCTCCTCCTGCTGCGCCCGCCGCCCAGTAGATGTAGCGGCCTTGAATGCCCATGAACTCCAAAGGGCGTTGTAGCCCTTTGAACAGCGAGTAGTCGGGATAACGTTCGTCCTTGGCTTGCATCACACGTCAGGTTTAACCGCCGATACCGAAGAACAGCGGCAGGGCCTGAGCCGCAGCGATAAGGAAAATACAGGCTCCCACGACCATCATAATCTTCTTCTTGACATCCTGCTCCTCGTTGTTCATGGCGATATAAACGGAGATGGCACCGACAATCGCAACGACCCCGGCGATAGCGTAACACAATTTCACCACAATCGGGACATACTTGGCGATTTCCTCCGTGACGGTCGCCAGCGCCGTCGTTCCGGCAGAATAGTCGCCGGCGGAGTTCTGGGCCATGGCGGCCGTCGGGCCGCACAGCATCATCAGCATGAACATCTGCATCTTCTCTTTGGCAGAGGCCAGCTTCTTCATCAGTCTTTTTGCTTTTTGAAACATGATCTTTTATATTTTATTTGTTTGTTGTTTTCCGCACCGTCACTGCGGCGGTACGGCTTCGCCTCTTCGGTCTCTATATGCGATAACCGAAAAAGGCGGGGAACACGAAAAACGCGCCGATGGCAAAGAGGCAGGCGCCAATAAGCATCATAATGGACTTGCTTACGTCGTCGTCGCCCCGGTTCATCTTGATGTAGATCTGGAGCGCGGCTATGACAACCAGAACCGAGGCGAGCGCGTAGCACATGTACTGGACATACAGCATCATCGTGACCACGAAGTCGTGCATCGTGGCGAGCGCGTCCGCACCCCAGCTGTAATTCACGCCGCCGCTTTTGGCAAATGCCGAACATGGGAGGATGGAACATAGTGTACAGAGTATCTGTTTCGTCCTTGACATTTTACAGCTCATCTTTGACAGGCTTCCACTTCAACTCGGGACGGTTTTCCGGACAGCCCCTGGAAACCATCGCCTTGTACATTTCCTCCGACGTGAAGGGGTCAGACAGGTAGGGGACGGAATCTTCCATCCGTTCCTCCGCCTTGGCCTTCAGCCGCTCGAACCGCGCATGGGCGGTCTCTTCCTCTTGTTCCGCATCGCCGCCCTGCGCTGCTGGCGGGGCGACTGTCTCGGCCTCCGTGTCGTACTTCTCGCTTCCGATACTGAACCCGGTCTCGTTCTCCGAGACGCTGATGCTCTCTTCCGTGGCATCCACAAGGCCGAGGTCGAAGACCTCCTCGTCCGTCTTGCCGCTCTCTTTCTTCCCATAGAGGTCCCGGGCGATATTGACCGCGTAATAGATGACGTACAACACCGTCAGGACAATGGCGAATATAAAGTATGAACCCATATTTTTTAAGTATGATATTAAAATTCGATTAAAGTATGATTGCAAAGGAAAGGATTATATTTTATATGCGGAAAAATCTTGATGTCAAACGAAGAAATAACAGCTAAAATAAGTCTGAAAATGCAATATCATACTTTAATATCATACTTTAAGGCGAATTTCACGCCTTGATGGGACATAGAAAAAGCCCTCCGGAGGGGAGAGCTTTCCGGCAGAACGGGCGGTGGTCCTACAACCTTTTACCGCGCAGGTAATCGTTCAGGTCCTTATATTCGCCGTATCGGTGGGCTTCGTTACAAACAAACTCTTCATACATGCCGGCTATGGTCTCTGCGGTTTTCCGTCCGGCAAGATCATTATCAAGGTAGCAATGGATTATCGGGTACTCCTGCAGGTGAACCAGCGCCTTCTTCAGGTTGTTCACGGAGTTCATCACGAGATAGTCGCAGGGTCCGCCGACGCAGACCGTATCATCGCCCGCCTGTTTCAATGTCAGGTAAGAGAGGAAGTCCATGAATCCCTCGAACACGCAGACCCGGTTCTGCGTGCCATCCCTCGAATGTCTCACCAGAGAGATGTCCTTCTCTTTGATACATCCCTTGTAGTAAGGGTTGCGCACCTCATACCCGCCGGAGAGGTTGCCGAAGGCAAGGGCGAAGTAGTGCCGCTTCCGCAGCACGTAATGTACCTCCCGGCAGAACATACGCGCTATGTCCTCGTCAATCAGACGGGTACGCAGGTAGGAGAGCAGCGCGGGGTGCCGCAACGGCACGACCCTTATGTCCTGCATCTCGCATTCCACGGGCCGGGGTGTCGTGTCCGCCATCCGTACTCTGGGTACCGGGGCGACGCTCTCGTGCCGCTCGATGTACGCGAGGACCTCGCTCACGTCGTCCGTCCGGTAAAGGTGCTTGCCCAGCTCCACCAGATCCGGGGCCGCATCGGCCGCAGCGCCCGCCGGGCCTATGCGTACCTGACCTACCGCCCCGGGAAGGTGCTGACGGAGGTGGCCTCCAAGCGGCTGTCCGCCATCCGGGAGTACGTCACCTTCGGCTCCGGCTTCCGCATCGCCATGCGGGACCTGGAGATCCGGGGGGCGGGCAACCTGCTGGGGCCGGAGCAGTCCGGCTATCTCATGAGCGTGGGCTATGATATGTATCTGAAGCTGCTGAACGACGCGGTGCTGGAGCAGCAGGGCCGGGGCCGGGACATCCGACCCGACTGCTCGGCGGACCTGGCCACCTCGGCCCACATTCCGGAAAAATATGTGTCCTCCCCCCGGCAGCGGATGGACCTGTACCGCCGGATGGCGGCCATCCGCACCACCGAGGAGGCCTCGGACCTGGTGGACGAGCTGACGGACCGGTACGGCGACCCGCCCAAGGCGGTGATGGCCCTGCTGGACGTGGCCCTGCTGCGGGCCGCGGCGGCGGAGGTGTTCATCACCGATATCACCCAGAAGGCCGGTGTGGTGGCCTTCACCTTCGACAGCCGGGTGGATGTGCCCAGCCTCATGGCCGTGTGCACCATGCCGGGCTATCGCAGCCGCCTGCGGCTGTCCGCCGGGGAGCCGCCCCGGCTGCAGCTGCACCTCTCCCCGGGAGAGGACGCCCTGGCCGCCGCCGGGAAGCTGACGGAGGAGCTGCGGCTGAAAAAAGAAGAACTGGGCAAAGCCCATGAAGGAGGAGCAACATGAAAAAATCCCTGATCCGTCTGGCCGCCTCGGTGGTCCTGTCCGTGGCGCTGGTGGCGGCGATCTCCGCCAGCGGGATCCTTACCAACGGCCACCGCAGCGACGGCCTGTTTTACCAGGCCTCCGGCATCCGGCCGGACGCGGAGCTGCTGACCGTCAACGGCGAGACCATCGACGCCGAGGAGTATCTGTACTGGGTGGCCTACGACTGCGAGTATCTGTCGGCCAACGTGTCGGACCTGGACTTTGATGCGGAGCTGTCCGACGGCATGACCTACGGGGCCTATGCCAAGCAGGACGCCTTGGAGACGGTGAAGCTGTACGCCGTGATCCGCCAGTGGGCCAGGCAGGGGAACGTGACCCTGACCGACTCCGACCGGGAGGCCCTGGAAAAGCAGCGCCAGCAGTATATCAACTACTACGGCAGCCAGGAGGCCTATCTCAAGCAGATCCAGGGCATGGGCGTGTCGGAGACCATGTTCGACAGCATCAACCAGGGGTACTATCTGTACGCCGGGGTGCGCCAGGCTTTCTGCACCGAAGGAAGCGCCCTGTATCCCGCCCAGGAGGACATCGACGCCCTGGCCAAGGACAGCGGCTACGCCACCTGTCTGCTGCTGTACTGGCCCCTGGACGGCGAGGACGACGACAACACCCGCCTGGCGGCGGAGAGCTTCGCCCAGCAGCTGCGGGATTCCCAGGACGTTGCCGCCACCTATCTGGACCTGGCGGCCCAGCTGGGCATGGAGAACGTGACGGAGGAGGGAGTCACCGCCTCCGCCGGGGACATGGGCGAGACCCTGGCCGCCGCCGTGGCGGCCCTGGAGCCGGGCCAGGTCAGCGGCGTCATCGAGACCGATAACGCCCTGTATGTGGCGGTGGGCCGGGAGCTGAACCGGTCCGCCGTGGTGAACGCCCTGTTTGAAACCCGGATCAAGGACGCCGTGGCAAACGCCCAGGTGGACTACAACACCCGCCTGTATAACAAGCTCAACGTGGGCGACTTCTATACCAAGCTCCAGGAGGCCCGGGCGGCCTTGTCATAAAATTAACCAGCTTGTTAATTTTTAGTCAAACAACCAAAGAAATCCAGTCAAATCCTGTTCAGTTCCACGATTTTTGCGATTCGGAGCAATCTGGGGTTGACTATTCGGTCGAAAATGACTACGATATAGGTACAGAGTAGAACCCTAAAACAAAATGTAGGAGGAAATTACCACTATGAAAGATCTGTATGTCGTCAATTGCTGCCGTACCGCTATCGGCTCCTTCGGCGGTTCCCTGAAGAACACCCCTGCCGCCGAGATGGGCGCAGTGGTGGTGAAGGAGGCCCTCAAGCGCGCCAATATCGCCCCCGAAAACGTGGATGAGGTCATGTTCGGCTGCATCCTGACCGCCGCCCAGGGCCAGAACGTCGCCCGCCAGGTGGCCATCAAGGCCGGTATCCCCTACTCCGTTCCCGCTTACACCGTGGGCATGGTCTGCGGCTCCGGCATGAAGTCCGTCATCGAGGGCGCCCGCTCCATCCTGGCCGGTGATTCCGACGTGGTGGTCTGCGGCGGCACCGAGAACATGAGCGCCGCTCCCTTCGCCTCCCTGGACGCCCGCTGGGGCGCTCGCATGGGCGACAAGAAGCTGGTGGACACCATGATCAAGGACGGTCTGTGGGACGCTTATAACAACTATCACATGGGCACCACCGCCGACAACATCAACGACATCTGGGGCATCACCCGCGAGGAGCAGGACGCCTTCGCCGCCGCCTCCCAGCAGAAGACCGAGGCCGCCCAGAAGGCCGGCCGCTTCGACGACGAGATCGTCCCCGTGATGATCAAGGTCAAGAAGGAAATGGTCCCCTTCGCCAAGGATGAGTATCCCAAGGCCGGCGTCACCAAGGAAGGCATCGCCAAGCTGCGCGGCGCGTTCCCCGTCAGCCCCGAGTCCCCCAACCCCCAGGTGGTGAACACCTTTGAGCCCACCGGCATCCAGGAAGCCGCCGACAAGGGTCAGCCCCGGGTCACCGCTGCCAACGCCTCCGGCATCAACGACGGCGCTGCCGCCATCGTGCTGGCTTCCGGCGAGGCCGTGGAGAAGTACGGTCTGAAGCCCATGGCCAAGCTCATCGGCTGGGGCCAGGGCGGCGTGGATCCCAAGATCATGGGCGTGGGCCCCGTGCCCGCTTCCCGTCAGGCTCTGAAGAAGGCCGGTCTGACCATCGACGACATCGACCTGGTGGAGGCCAACGAGGCCTTTGCCGCCCAGTCCATCGCCGTGGCCCGCGAGCTGCACTTCGACATGAGCAAGGTCAACGTCAACGGCGGCGCCATCGCTCTGGGCCACCCCGTGGGCGCTTCCGGTGCTCGTATCATCGTCACCCTGCTGCACGAGATGCAGAAGCGTCCCGAGGCCAAGCGCGGCCTGGCCACCCTGTGCATCGGCGGCGGCATGGGCGTTGCCACCATCTACGAGAAGTGCTGAACCCCTTCGGCGCATAAAACCGCATAAGAAATCCCCGGCTGCCAGGCAGCCGGGGATTTTTTTGCTGTTCCAAAAGGGCAATGCCCTTTTGGGACAATCTTAGAATAGCCCCGCGATGGCGTACATGGCCAGGGAGGCCAGCCAGGCCACGCCGCACTGCATGGCCACCACGCCCAGGGTTTTCAGGGAGGAGTCCAGCTCCCGGCGGATGGTGGCCACCGCCGCCACGCAGGGGGTATACAGCAGGGTGAACACCAGGAAGCTCAGGGCGGACCGGGTGGTGAACAGGCCGGAGATGGCGGTTCCGCCCAGCAGCACCTCCAGGGTGCTGACCACGGATTCCTTGGCGATGAAGCCGGAGATCAGCGAGGTGGCGCAGCGCCAGTCGCCGAAGCCCAGGGGAGCGAAGAGGGGGGCCAGCACCTGGCCGATCAGGGCCAGCAGGCTGTCGGCGCTGTCGGACACCACGTTGAGCCGGGTGTCGAAGCTCTGGAGGAACCAGATGACTATGGTGGCCAGGAAGATCACCGTGAAGGCCCGCTGCAGGAAGTCCTTGGCCTTTTCCCACAGCAGCAGGGCCACGCTTTTGACGCTGGGCAGCCGGTAGTTGGGCAGCTCCATGACGAAGGGCACGGGCTTTCCCCGGAAGGCGGTCTTGTTCATGATCAGCGCCGCCGCAATGCCGATGAGGATGCCCAGCACATACAGGCCGATCATCACCAGGGCACGGTAACGGGGGAAGAAGGCCGCCGTGAAGAAGGCGTAGATGGAGATTTTCGCCGAGCAGCTCATATACGGCGTCAGCAGGATGGTCATTTTCCGGTCCCGGTCCGAGGACACCGTGCGGGTGGCCATGATGGCGGGGACGGAGCAGCCGAAGCCGATGAGCATGGGGACGATGCTGCGGCCGGAGAGGCCGATTCTGCGCAGGGGCTTGTCCATGACGAAGGCCACCCGTGCCATGTAGCCGGTGTCCTCCAGAATGGACAGGAAGAAGAACAGCGTCACAATGATGGGCAGGAACACCAGCACGCTGCCTACGCCGGCGAAAATGCCGTCCACGATCAGGCTCTTGACCACCGGGTTGATGCCGTAGGCCGTGAGGCCCCGGTCCACCAGGGCGGTCAGGGCGTCCACCCCCACCGCCAGCCAGTCCGACAGCCGCTGGCCGATGACGTCGAAGGTCAGCCAGAAGGTCAGCAGCATGATGCCCAGGAACACCGGCACCGCCGTGTAGCGGCCCGTCAGCAGGCGGTCCATTTTCACGGACCGGGCGTGCTCCCGGCTTTCGCGGCACTTGACCACCGAGGCGGACACCACGTTTTCGATGAAGCTGTACCGCATATCCGCCAGGGCGGCGTTGCGGTCCAGGCCGGTCTCCGTCTCCATCTGGACGATGCAGTGCTCCAGCAGCTCCCGCTCGTTCTGGTCCAGGGCCAGACGGTCCGCCAGGTCGTCGCCGCCCTCGATGAGCTTGGCGGCGCAGAACCGGGCCGGAACGCCGATGCGGTCGGCGTGGTCGGCGATCAGGTGCACCACCGCGTGGATGCAGCGGTGGACGGCGGAATCGTCGGCGCAGAAGTCCGTGACCTTGGGCAGTACCCGGCCCCGGGCCGCGGCCAGGGCCTGATCCACCAGCTCCGACACGCCCTCGCCCTTGGCGGCGGAAATGGGCACCACCGGGATGCCCAGCTCCCGGCTCATCCGCTGCACGTCCACGGCGCCGCCGTTGGCCCGGACCTCGTCCATCATGTTCAGGGCCAGCACCATGGGCACCCGCAGCTCCAGCAATTGCAGCGTCAGATAGAGGTTGCGCTCGATGTTGGTGGCGTCCACGATGTTGATGATGCCGTCGGGTTTCTGGTTGAGGATGTAGTCCCGGGAGACGATCTCCTCCTGGGTATAGGGCCGCAGGGAGTAGATGCCCGGCAGGTCCACCACGGAGCAGCCCTTTTCGCCCCGTATTTCGCCGGTTTTCTGGTCCACGGTGACGCCGGGGAAGTTGCCCACGTGCTGGTTGGAGCCGGTGAGGGCGTTGAAAAGCGTGGTTTTGCCGCAATTCTGATTGCCGACCAGGGCGAAAATCATACCGCCGCCTCCTTTACCTGGATCTTCATGGCGTCCTCCACCCGCAGGGTCAGCTCATAGCCCCGGACCCGGATCTCGATGGGATCCCCCATGGGGGCCACCTTCATCAGCTTCACGGCGGTGCGGGGGATCAGCCCCATATCCAGCAAACGGCAGCGCAGGGGGCCGTCGCCGCCTACGGCGGTGATGACCCCGGACTGGCCGATTTTCAATTCGTTGAGTGTCATATGGCTTGCCTCCTGAAAAAGTAAGTCCAGTATAACATATCGAACCGCCCGACTCAATCCCTGAAATGAGAATCCCGTCGAAAAACCGTTAAAAAAACACCGGACAAAAAGCGTAAATCCCCCGGCACCTGCCGGGGGATTTACGCCTATATGCTGTCAGGAGAAAAAGAGTTACTTGTTCATTTTCAGCTTCACAGCCGCGCCGCGCTTTCTGCCATACAGGCACAGAGCCACCACATAGGCGATGGCGAACACCACGCCGATGATGTAGGAGGCGGTCCAGGGGATGTTGAAGCCGATGTGGGCATTGGCGATGTAGGTGGAGCAGATGAAGGCGTAGAACGCGCCGGGAATCAGCGGCATCCACGCAAACTTGCCCTTGCCGTTTTCAAACATCCACACCGTGATGCACAGGAAGGCGAACAGAGACAGGGTCTGGTTGGACCATGCGAAGTAACGCCACAGAATGTTGAAGCCGTCCTTGTTGAACTTGGCGAACACGATGATGCCGGCAGCCAGGACAAACACAGGGATGGCCAGACGCATACGCTTGCCGTTGGTGGACTGGTCCAGGTGGAAGGTCTCCGCCAGGGACAGACGCAGAGCGCGCAGAGCGGTATCGCCGGAGGTGATGGGCAGAACGATGACGCCGATCAGGGCGATGACGCCGCCCACGGGGCCCAGGATGTCCTTGCAGACCACGCCGATGGTACCGGTGGCCAGGGAGGCGTTGGGCTCCTGCAGAGCCAGATTGTACACGCCCATAGCGCCGGCGGCCCACACCATAGCGATGAAGCCCTCCAGGATCATCATGTTGTAGAAGGTCATGCGGCCCTGACGCTCGTTCTTCACCGTGCGGGAGATGATAGCCGTCTGGGTGGAGTGGAAGCCGGACAGAATGCCGCAGGCCACGGTAACGAAGAAGATCGGCAGGAAGTGGCCGCCCTTGAAGTAGTCTGCATAGGTGAAGCTCTTAACCGCGCCGTCAGCCCCGGTGAGCTGCAGGATGGGAGAGGACCAGTCGTCCCACACGTTCAGCAGGGGATAGCCCTTGACGAAGATGCCGATGAACACACCCACGGCGGAGAACAGCAGGATGGCGCCGAAGATGGGATAAATGCGGCCGATGATGGCGTCGATGGGGAACACGGTAGCGACCAGGTAATACAGGAAGATCACGCCGTAAATGATCCAGGTGGAGACGGAGGTAGGCTTGCCGTCGAAGCCGAACACGGAGGTGGCGGCAATGTCGCCGGGGGTGTAAACGAACACAGCGCCCACCAGCAGCAGAAGCAGACAGCAGAACACGTTGTATACGTTGAAAATGCCCTTATTGGAATAGCGCTTGATCATCTGGGGCATCTGGGTGCCGCCGTCACGCAGGCAGATCATGCCGGAGAAATAGTCGTGCATAGCTCCGCCGATTACGTTGCCGATGGGGATGGTGATAAATGCGATGGGCCCGAACAGAATGCCCTGGATGGGCCCCAGGATGGGGCCGGTACCGGCGATGTTCAGCAGGTTGATCAGGCTGTTTCTCCAGCCCTTCATGGGGATATAGTCCACGCCGTCCTGTTTGGCGTAGGCCGGGGTCTGACGGTCGTCAGGCCCGAAAACTTTCTCGCAGAAGCGTCCGTACAGCGCAGCGCCGCCGAACAGGATCACAAGACCGATGATAAATGTTGCCACAAACACACACTCCTTTATAGTCGTTTTGTGATTTTCAGAGCTCCCGGACAGCTCTGGTTTACGCAGTGAGTATAGCACAAATTTCGTGAAAATGGTGACAACGAATAGTCCGCATTCATAAATAGTTCATAAAGATTTCCCCCGATAGCGTAAAGATTCCCGTGTGGAAAATCGAAAACGGACGATTTTACCGGAATTTATCGCGAAAAGGGTCGACAATATGTTGAAATTTTTAAGACGGGACGAAATAGCGCGCAAAAACCGTTACTGTCAGCATGGTAGGTTGGTAGGATTTAGGACGCTAAAACGCAAAGTGTCCGGTAACGCTCCCGGGAGCGTTGCCGGACGGCGGCAGGGGAGAGTGTGAACAAACCGTAAAATTTGCAAAAAAATTTTGCATAAACGGTTTACTTTTATAGGTTAAAATGGTAAAATGACTACCCGAGGAAAACAAATACTACGTTTTTTGGAAACGGAGGAAAAACAATTATGGTAAGAGCGGCGAAATCCAAGATTGCCCAGAAGGAAAAAAGCGACCTGCTGTACCGGGCGATCCTGACGCTGAAAAATGAGGAGGAGTGCTATAGCTTCTTCCAGGACCTGTGCACCATTTCCGAGCTGCGTTCTATGGAGCAGCGGTACGAAGTGGTCACCCTGCTCAACGATGGGATGCTCTACAGCGATATTCTGGAGAAAACCGGCGCCTCCAGCGCCACCATCAGCCGGGTGAACCGGTCCCTGCTCAACGGCGCGGGAGGGTACGAGAACGTGCTGGAGCGCATGAAGGAGCAGGAGGACAAATGAGCAGCTACCAGCAGCTGGCCGGGGCCTATGACGAGCTGACCTGGGACGTGGGGTATGAAAAGCGGGCGGACTTTCTGGAAAAGCTGTTCCGCCGCAGCCGCATCCCGGTGCACACGGTGCTGGACCTGGCTTGCGGCACCGGGTCCATGACCTGGCTGCTGGCCGGGCGGGGCTATGAGCTCATCGCTGTGGACGGGTCCCAGGAGATGCTGGCCGCCGCCCGGGAGAAAAGCGCCCCGGCGGAGGTACCGCCCCTGTTCCTGCACCAGTCCATGCCCCGGCTGGACCTGTACGGCACCGTGGACGCCGCCATCTGCTGCCTGGACAGCCTGAACTATCTGACAAATCCCCGGGACGTGCAGCGGACCTTTCAGCGGCTGCACCTGTTCATCAGCCCCGGGGGCCTGCTGGCCTTCGACGTGCGGCTGCCGGAGTGGCTGGCCGCCCTGGACGGACAGGTGTTCCTGGACGAGACGGAGGACACCTACTGCGTGTGGCGCACCGAGTATCGCCGGGGGCTGTGTACCTATTATATGGACTTGTTCACCCTGGCGGAGGACGGGTCCTGGGACCGCAGCTTCGAGCTGCACCGCCAGCGGGGCTACTCCGTGGAGCAGCTGACCCGGTGGCTGGAGGAGGCGGGCTTTGCCGACGTGCGCACCTGGGGCGACGGGAAGCTGCGCCGCCCCGTACCCGGTGAGGATCGGGTGTATTTCACCTGCATTCGCAAATAAAAGAGGTTTTGTAAGCATGAGCGATTATATTGTAAGAGCGATTTCCACCGACGGCCTGGTGCAGGCCGCGGCCATCTGCAGCCGGGAGCTTACCGAGCGGGCACGGCAGATCCATCACGCCAGCCCGGTGGCCACGGCGGCCCTGGGCCGGGCTCTGGCCGGCGCGTCCATGATGGGCAACGCCCTGAAGGGCCAGGGAGCCAGCCTGACCCTGCAGATCAAGGGCGGCGGCCCTCTGGGTACGGTGCTGGCGGTGTCCGACGCCGAGGGCAACGTCCGGGGCTATGTGGCCAATCCCCAGGTGGACCTGCCCCTGCGGGACGACGGCAAGCTGGACGTAGGCGGCGCCGTGGGCGGCGAGGGCACCATCACCGTCATCAAGGACCTGCACATGAAGGAGCCCTATGTGGGCACCGTGGACCTGATGGGCGGCGAGATCGCCGAGGATATTGCTGGTTATTTCGTGGAGTCGGAGCAGATTCCCACCGCCTGCGCCCTGGGGGTGCTGGTGGACCGGGATCACAGCGTCAAGGCCGCCGGGGGCTATCTCATCCAGCTGATGCCCGGGGCCGGGGAGGACACCATTGCCAAGGTGGAGGGCGGCATCATGGCCGCCGGGCCGGTGTCCGCCATCCTGGACCGGGATCCGGACCCGGAGCACCTGCTGCGGACGGTGATGTCCGATTTTGAGCTGAAGATTCTGGAGACCTGCCCGGTAAGCTACAAGTGCTATTGCAGCCGCCAGCGGGTGGAGCGGGCGCTGCTGTCCCTGGGGGCCGACGAGCTGGAGGGCATCCTGCGGGAGCAGGGCTCCTGCCACATGACCTGCCAGTTCTGCGACGCGGTGTATGACTTCGACCGCCAGCAGCTGGAGCAGCTGGCCGCGGACGCCCGAAAAAAATAGTAAAAAAATTGAAATTTGGTGTTGACAGTCTGGCTAATATTTAGTATAATCTCTCTTGTCGCCGCGGTACTAATGTGTGCGGCAAGGACGGGAGCATAGCTCAGCTGGTTAGAGCACCTGCCTTACAAGCAGGGGGTCACTGGTTCGAGTCCAGTTGTTCCCACCAAATTTCATGGCCAAGTAGTTCAGTTGGTTAGAACGCCAGCCTGTCACGCTGGAGGTCGTGG
>OLCR01000164.1_pt1 | contig 12618 bp, 10 predicted proteins | sample 1601901 | NCBI WGS metagenome assembly OLCR01 (sample SAMN02674597, study PRJEB24791) | human gut metagenome, SKBSTL013 | isolation source: stool | host: Homo sapiens | place: USA
CGTGTGCTCTTCCGATCTAAAAGGACGTATCGAGATGATCAAGGTGTCTGATGATTTTACACTGATGATCGATTATGCGCACAATGCGATGAGTCTTGAAAGTCTTCTGACAACATTGAAGGAATATAATCCGAAACGTCTTGTATGTCTGTTCGGATGCGGTGGAAACCGTTCTAAAGACAGAAGATTCGAGATGGGTGAGGTATCTGGAAGACTGGCAGACCTGACAATCATTACATCAGATAATCCGAGATTTGAAGAACCACAGGATATTATTAACGATATCAAAATCGGAATCGCAAAGACAGATGGAAAATATGTGGAAATCTGTGATCGTAAAGAGGCAATCAAATATGCAATCGAACACGGCGAACCGGGTGATGTTATTGTGCTGGCAGGAAAAGGACATGAGGACTATCAGGAAATCTGCGGTGTGAAGCATCCGATGGATGAGCGCGTGCTGATCAAAGAAGTTCTGGAAGAATTAAAAGAGAAATAAGATTGTGTTTGCAGATGTTATTGTAGATATACAACATGAAAAACTGGATAAGATCTTTCAGTACCGAATACCGGAACGACTGAAAGACGAGCTGTATCCGGGGCTGGAAGTAATTATCCCTTTTGGAAAAGGAAACCGGCAGATCAAAGGTTATGTGACTTCATTATCAGAGACTTGCAATTATGATCTGTCAAAGGTGAAGGAGATTACAGACATTTCCAGAAACAGTGTGGCAATCGAAGCGAGACTGATCGCGCTGGCGGCATGGATGAAAGAGCAGTATGGCGGAACGATGATCCAGGCGCTTAAGACAGTGTTGCCAATCAAGCAGAAGGAGAATGCGAAGGTAAAGAAACATCTCCGTTTGCTGCTTACTGAGGAAGAGAGTCGGGAGAAGCTGGCTTTTTATCAGAAAAAGAATCAGAAAGCAAGAGCGAGACTTCTGGAAGCTTTGATGGAAGTACCGGTTCAGGATTATGAGCTGGTGACGAAAAAATTAAATGTGACGTTGCCTGTGATCCGGGCATTGGAAGAGCAGGGCGTGCTGAAGATAGAGTCAGAGCAAGTATACCGTAATCCGGTGAAACAGGCAAAGAAATCACAGCAGGAAATCATCTATACAGAAGAACAGCAGCATGTGATCCAGGGGTTCCGGCAAGACTATCTGTGTGGAACAAGGAGAACTTATCTGCTTCACGGAGTGACCGGAAGTGGAAAGACAGAAGTCTATATGGAGATGATCCGCACGGTTGTTGACCAGGGAAAACAGGCAATTGTTCTGATTCCGGAGATCGCACTGACCTATCAGACAGTGATGCGGTTTTACCGCTGTTTCGGCGACAGAGTTTCTATCATGAACTCAAGATTGTCTGCCGGAGAACGTTACGATCAGATGATGCGTGCGAAGAAGGGCGAGATCGATGTGATGATCGGACCACGTTCTGCACTTTTTACTCCATTTCCGGATTTGGGGCTGATCGTTATTGATGAAGAACATGAACCAACCTACAAGAGTGAGCAGGTGCCACGCTATCATGCAAGAGAAGTGGCAGTCCACAGGGCAGAAGTAGAAGATGCCAGTGTAGTGCTTGGAAGCGCAACTCCGTCCATGGAGGCCATGTATCGGGCAAGACTTGGTGAATATCAGCTTTACGAGATGAAGAACCGTTCCCATATGCAGCAGATGGCAACTGTGCATACAGTAGACATGCGTAAAGAACTGAAGAATGGAAACCGATCCATCTTGAGTGAGAAGTTGCAGGAACTGATTGAAGACAGACTGAATGCAAAAGAGCAGATCATGCTGTTTTTGAATCGCAGAGGATATTCTGGTTTTATTTCCTGCAGAGAATGTGGCCATGTAGTGAAATGCCCGCACTGTAATGTATCCTTGTCGGTACACAAAGGTGGAAAAATGGTCTGCCATTACTGTGGATATGAGCAGCCGAAGGTGACGGAGTGTCCGGAATGTGGATCCAGGTATATCGGAGAATTCCGCGCAGGAACTCAACAGATCGAGGATATGGTGAAGGCAAGATTCCCACAGGCAAGAGTACTACGCATGGACATGGATACAACGAAGAAAAAGGATTCCCATGAACAGATTTTATCTGCATTTGCGAATGAAGAGGCAGATATTCTTGTGGGAACACAGATGATTGTAAAAGGGCATGATTTTCCAAAGGTCACGTTAGTCGGTGCATTGGCAGCGGATATGTCACTTTATACAGATGATTATCGTTCCGGTGAGCGAACATTTCAGCTTTTGACACAGGCAGCAGGCCGTGCCGGAAGAGGTGACAGACCGGGTGAGGTCGTGATTCAGACTTACGATCCGGAGCATTATGCAATCGAGGCTTCAGCAGCGCAGGATTATGAAGCATTCTATGAGAAAGAAATCCGTTACCGCAGTCTGATGGGATATCCACCGGTGGAGAACCTGATGGCAGTACTTGCAGCATGTGAAGATGAGGTGCTTTTAGAGAAAGCGTGCAAGTATCTGAAGGAATACATTTTGAGGATCAAAGGTCAGGCACAGCTCGACGTGATCGGCCCGGCAAGTCCGGGAGTGGATAAGATCAAAGATATTTACCGGAGGGTGATTTACGTAAAAGCGCCGGAATACCGAACCTTAGTTGTATTAAAAGACAGGATGGAACAATATATAGAAATTAACTCAGGGTTTCAGAAAATGAGAATCCAATTCGATTTTAACCCGATGAATTTATAGAAAAGAGAGGAAAGAATAATGGCAATCAGAGAAGTAAGAGAGATGGGCGATGATGTTCTTGAAAAAAAGTGTAAACCAGTGACGAAGATGACACTTCGTACAAAGATTTTAATTGAAGATATGCTTGATACGATGTATGAGAAGATGGGGGTGGGTCTTGCAGCACCGCAGGTTGGTATTCTCAAACAGATTGTAGTGATTGATGTCGGAGAGGGTCCGATCGTTTTGATCAATCCTGAGATTGTTGAGACATCCGGTGAGCAGACAGGCGAAGAAGGTTGCTTAAGTGTGCCGGGAAAATGGGGAATCGTAACTCGTCCAAATTATGTAAAAGTACGTGCACTTAATGAAAATATGGAGGAGTTTGAGATAGAAGGAGAAGAACTTCTTGCAAGAGCGTTCTGTCATGAGATCGATCACCTGGGAGGACACCTTTATGTAGAGAAAGTAGAAGGAGAACTGCATGATTCACCGGCCTACAACGAGGAAGATATGGAATACGAAGTGGAGGAATAATTGATGAGAATAATTTTCATGGGAACACCGGACTTCTCCGTGGGAACACTGGAGGCACTGGTGGAAGCAGGACATGAGGTATGTCTCGTAGTGAGCCAGCCAGATAAACCAAAGGGACGCGGTAAAGAGATGCAGCCAACTCCGGTGAAAGAAGCTGCGCTGAAACATGGAATTCCGGTTTATCAGCCAAAGAAGATCCGTGATCCAGAATGTGTAGAAGAACTGAGAAAATACAATGCAGATGTGATGGTTGTCGTTGCATTTGGTCAGATCATTCCGAAAGAAATTCTGGAGATGACACCATACGGATGTATTAATGTACACGCATCTCTACTTCCGAAATACCGTGGTGCCGCGCCAATCCAGTGGTCTATCATCAATGGCGAGGAAGTGACAGGTGTTACAACAATGCAGATGAACGAAGGACTGGATACAGGCGACATGATCCAGAAGGTTGAAGTGCCGATCACAGAAGATGAGACAGGAGAAAGCCTTCATGATAAGCTTGCAGAGGCAGGAGCAAAGCTTTGTGTAGAGACTCTGAAGGCTATTGAAGATCATACGGCAACTTTCGAGAAGCAGGGAGAAAGCCCGACAGAATATGCCAGAATGCTCGATAAGAAGCTTGGAAATATTGACTGGAATACATCCGCAGTACAGATCGAACGTCTGGTGCGTGGCCTGAATTCCTGGCCAAGTGCTTACACACATTGGGACAAAAAGGTAGTGAAGATCTGGAGAGCAAAAGCAGAGGCTGATGGCACGGTAAAAGCAGAGCCTGGAACAGTGTTGAGTGTAGAGAAAGATTCCTTTACTGTTCAGACAGGGGATGGCGTCTTACGAGTTCTGGAACTTCAGATTCCGGGGAAAAAGAGAATGGATACAGGAGCTTTCTTAAGGGGATACACAATTGAAAGCGGAGTTAAATTTACACAGGAATAAGAGGACTTCTGGAGGGGGACTGCAGATAGATAACAGGAGGTAGTTTTAGTATGTATTATGGATTTTATTATGACTGGACTTATATACTGGTACTGATCGGTGTGGTTCTCAGCCTGTTTGCATCGTCCCAGGTGAAAGGAACATTTGCAAAATATTCGAAGATCCGCAGTTATTCAGGGATGACAGGACGAGAAGCGGCAGAACAGATTCTCAGAAGAAATGGAATCTATGATGTGCAGGTGACTCATATTGCGGGAAATCTGACCGATCATTATGATCCGAGAAACAAGACACTGGCACTTTCTGATCCGGTTTATAATTCAACTTCTGTAGCAGCAATCGGAGTTGCGGCACATGAGTGTGGCCATGCAGTACAGCATTTTGAAGGGTATGCACCTTTATCAATCCGTGGGGCACTTGTGCCGGTCGTAAATTTCGGTTCCATGATTTCCTGGCCGTTGATCATTATCGGCCTGTTTATGAATGGCCAGATGTCCAGCTTCCTTATTGATATCGGAATTCTGCTCTTTATGGTAGCTGTGGCATTTCATCTTATAACACTTCCGGTGGAAATCAATGCTTCCAGAAGAGCGGTGAAGGTACTTGGAAATTCAGGAATGCTCCGTGAAGACGAAGTTGGTGGAGTGAAGAAGGTACTTCGGGCAGCAGCAATGACATATGTGGCAAGTGCGGCCGCAATGATTTTACAGCTTTTACGTTTGTTGATCCTGACAAACGGACGAAGAAGGAATGACTGATAAAAAGAAAAAAATGCGGAGAATAGGAGATTATTTATGGGAAAACAGATCAATGAACGCGAGGTCGTTCTTGAGATTTTGATGGAAATAACAGAGAATGGAGCATATAGTCATAAGATTCTTGGCGATGTTCTGTCAAAATATCAATATCTTGAGAAACGTGAGCGTGCATTTATTACCAGAGTTGTGGAAGGTACTCTGGAACATATGATAGAAATTGATTATATTTTGAATCAGATTTCTAAGACAAAGGTTAAGAAGATGAAACCGGTCATCCGTAATATTCTTCGTAGCAGTGTCTATCAGCTGAAATATATGGATAGCGTACCGGATCATGCGGTGTGCAGTGAGGCAGTAAAGCTTGCGGTTCGAAAAGGATTTTCAGGTCTGCAGGGATATGTGAATGGAGTTCTGAGAAATATTGTCCGTAAGATGGACGAGATCGAGTATCCAAAAGAAGATGTCCAGAGATTGTCTGTGAAATATTCTGTCCCGGAATGGATTCTTTCTTTATGGAAGAAAGAATATGGGGAAGAGATCACAGAGAAGATGGCAGCAGATTTTCAGAAAGAGAAGCCGATTACGATCCGATGTTGTATGAACCGGGTTACACCGGAAGTATTGAAAGAAAAACTGGAAGCAGAGGGAGCGAAGGTAGAAGCACATCCGTATCTTCCTTATGCGTTTTATCTTTCAGATTATGATTATCTGGAAGGTCTGGAAAGTTTTCAGGAAGGACTCTTTGCAGTACAGGATATCAGTTCTATGTTTGTCGGAGAACTGGCAGATCCAAAAGCCGGCGATCATGTAATTGATGTCTGTGCAGCACCGGGAGGAAAATCACTTCATGTGGCAGAGAAGCTTCAGCTGGCAGATGAAGTGGCGGCGAGAGAGAATGGAACAGAAGAAAAGACAGGACGGGTTGAAGCAAGAGATCTGACTGAATATAAGACAGATCTGATTTGGCAGAATATCGACCGTTCCGGACTTGGAAATATTTGTGCTGTATGCAAGGACGCTTCTGTATTTGATGAGTATGATAAGGAAACAGCGGATCTTGTGATTGCAGACCTTCCATGTTCAGGTCTTGGCGTTCTTGGCAAAAAACCAGATCTGAAATATCGCGTACAACCGGAAGATCTTGAAGAACTTGCAGATCTACAGAGAAAGATCCTGACTTGTGCACAGGCAATTGTTAAGGAAGGCGGAACATTGCTGTACAGCACATGTACCGTGAATCCGGGAGAGAACATAGAGAATGTGCACTGGTTTTTAAAAGAATATCCACAATTTGAGCTGGATGATATTACAGAAAATATTTGCAAAGAGTTAAAAAGTGATGTGATCGAGAAGGGATGTATCCAATTCTTCCCGGGAGTTCACGATTGTGACGGATTCTTTATTGCAAGATTTAAGAAAAAAGCATGATTTTCAGGAAATGTGAAAAAATAGAAAAAGCAGATAAACAATGTGAATAACTCACAGAAAAAACGAAATACAGGAGGAAAACTTTAAGATGAAGAAGGATATCCGTGCTTATGGATATGAAGAATTACAGAAAGAGATGGCGGCGATCGGAGAAAAAGCATTTCGTGCAAAACAGATTTATGAATGGCTGCATGTGAAGCTGGTAGATCATTTTGATGAGATGACGAATCTTTCAAAGGCTTTGAGGGAAAAACTGGAAGAGAATTATGAGATTCTCCCGGTTGTTATGCTTGAGAGACAGATTTCCCAGATTGACGGTACGAACAAATTCCTGTTCCGTCTCTACGATGGAAATGTAGTCGAAAGTGTTCTTATGAAATATAAGCATGGAAATTCTGTCTGTATTTCCTCCCAGGTCGGTTGCAGGATGGGATGTGCATTCTGTGCATCAACGATCGGAGGTCTGGTGAGAAATCTTTCTCCGTCTGAGATGCTTGGACAGATCTATCAGATTCAGAAGATAAGTGGTGAGAGGGTTTCGAATGTGGTGATCATGGGAACCGGAGAACCGATGGATAATTACGATAATTTCCTGAAGTTTATTCATTTACTTACAGATGAGAATGGATTGAACATCAGTCAGAGAAATGTCACCGTATCAACCTGTGGAATAGTTCCAAAGATGAAAGAACTGGCGAAAGAGCATTTACAGATTACACTTGCACTTTCGCTTCACGGTTCCAATCAGGAAAAACGAAGAAAATTGATGCCGGTTGCAAATAAATATGATATCACAGAAGTACTCGCAGCCTGTGACGAATATTTCAAAGAAACCGGCCGGAGAGTGAGCTTTGAGTACAGTCTTGTACATGGTGTGAATGATACGGATGAAGATGCACAGGAACTGATTCATTTATTAAAGCATAAGAACTGTCATATCAATCTGATACCGGTCAACCCGGTAAAAGAGCGTGATTTTGTTCGTCCAAGCCGGAAAAGTGCTTTGAATTTCAAAAATAAACTTGAAAAAAGCGGAATAAATGTTACTATAAGAAGGGAAATGGGCTCTGATATTGACGGAGCCTGCGGTCAGCTCAGGCGCCGCTACGTAGAAACTGAAGGAGAATAGAAGGTATGAAGACATTTTCAATTACAGATGTTGGAATGGTGCGACAGGTAAATCAGGACTACGTCTTTACGACGGGAAAACCACTGGGTATTCTCCAGAACCTGTTCGTGGTAGCGGATGGTATGGGTGGCCATCAGGCAGGAGATTATGCTTCCAAGTGTACTGTGGAAGTGATGATCAAAGAGATTGCGAAGAGCGAGGGCGAGGATATTGAACGTGTTCTTGTAAAAGCAATCAAGGCTGCCAATCGTGAGATTATCAAAGAAGCATCCGGTGACGAACATCTGAAGGGGATGGGAACAACGGTTGTTGCCGCTACTGTGAAAGAACAGATGCTGTATTTTGCCAATGTGGGAGACAGCCGTCTGTATCTGATCAATCAGGGGATCCAACAGCTAAGTAAGGACCATTCTCTTGTAGAAGAGATGGTACGTCTTGGTGGAATTAAGCCGGAAGAAGCGAAGCATCATCCGGATAAGAATATTATCACAAGAGCGATCGGTGCAAAAGCTGATGTGGATGTGGACTTTTATGAACACCGTCTGAAACGGGGAGACATCATTCTGATGTGTACAGACGGATTAAGTAATATGGTGGAAGATGAAGAACTTTTCCATATTGTGCAGGGAAGCCGGGATATCGTCGAGGCAGGTGAGATGCTGGTGGAAGCAGCAAAAGAGAATGGAGGAACAGATAACATCGGAGTGGTATTGTTTGAGCCATTTGCAGATGAGGTGAGTGTATGATTAAAGAAGGAGTATTTTTAGGGAAACGATACGAGATACTTGGCCGTATCGGTTCTGGCGGAATGGCAGATGTCTATAAAGGCAAGGATCATAAGCTGAATCGTTTTGTTGCGATCAAGGTGCTGAAGAGCACGTATCGTTCGGATGAGACGTTTATTAAGAAGTTTTTAAGCGAAGCTCAGGCAGCAGCAGGATTGATGCATCCAAACGTAGTTAATGTCTATGATGTAGGGCAGGATCGCGGTCTTTATTATATGGTCATGGAGCTTGTAGAAGGAATTACGCTGAAGGATTACATTGAGAAGAAAGGAAAGCTTTCAGCAAAAGAGACAATCAGTATTTCCATCCAGATGGTGACAGGTATTCAGGCAGCGCATAACTGCCATATCATTCACCGGGATATTAAGCCGCAGAATATTATTATTTCCAAAGATGGAAAGGTTAAGGTTACTGATTTCGGAATCGCGCGGGCTACGACATCAACGGCAACGCAGGCAGTAACAACAACGGTGATGGGATCTGTACATTACACATCTCCGGAACAGGCCAGAGGCGGTATTGTAGATGAGAAGAGTGATATCTATTCAGCAGGTATCACGATGTATGAGATGATCACCGGGCATGTTCCGTTTGACGGAGATTCGACAGTGACGGTTGCTTTGAAACATTTGAATGAAGTGATCAAGTCTCCTGCAGAAGAAGTACCGGATATTCCGTACAGTCTGGAGTGCATTATTATGAAATGTACACAGAAACTGCCGAATAAACGATATATGAGCTGTGAGGAACTGCTTCAGGATCTGAAGCACTCACTGGTAGATCCGGATGGAGATTTTGTAGTTCTTGATGGTGTGACAAAACGTATGCCGGCAGCATCCCAGGATACAGGACGGACTACGGTTGTTATGTCACAGGATGAACTGAATCGTATGAAGAATCGTCAGAATTATAATGATGATTATGACGATGATTATGATGATGATTATGAGGACGACTACGATGACCGCCGTAGAAGCCGTTATGATGATGACAATGACTACGACGACCGCTGCAGAAGCCGTTATGATGATGACGATGACTACGACGACCGCCGCAGAAGTCGTTATGATGATGACGATGATTATGATGATCGCCGCAGAAGCCGCTATGATGATGATGATTACGACGACCGCCGCAAAGACCGTTATGATGATCGCCGTAAGAAGAATGAAGTGAATAAAGACACGAAGAAGATCATGAAGATTCTTATGGTTGTTGCCGGTGTTGTGATCGCACTTTTGATCATGTTCCTTGTAGGAAATGCAGTGGGCGTATTTAAAGGTGGAAAAGGAACGACTACACAACAAACAGATTCAGAGATGGTAAAAGTACCGGATGTGACAGGCAAGACATATGAGGAAGCTCAGAAAGAACTGAACAAATATGATCTCGGAATCCATAAGTCAACTGCGCCTTCCGATACTGTTGCAAAAGGAAAGATCATCAGCCAGGATCCTGCTGATGGAAAGAAAGTAAAGAAGCATACAACAGTCAATGTTGTGATCAGCAGTGGTGAAGAAGCTAAGATGACAACGATTCCAAATGTTGTTGGAATGTCGGAAGCTGATGCAGAAAAAGCACTTCAGGCGAAGAACCTTGTTGTGAAGAAAGGTGATCCTGTTTACAGTGATGATGTGGAGCAGGGAGAAGTTGTTTCTGTTAGTCCAAGTGAAGGTGCAGAAGTAAAAGAAGGAACAACGGTCACTCTTGTAATAAGCAAGGGAAATCAGCCGGCAACAGTTCCTAAACTTACCGGAAAGTCCCAGTCGGATGCTGAAGCAGCACTTTCACAGGCAGGTTTGTCCGGAAATGCAACTGAAGATTACAGTGATACTGTAGAAGAAGGAGTTATTATTTCACAGGACACAGATGCCGGAAAAGAAGTATCTAAAGGTACAACAATCGGATATGTGGTGAGCAAAGGACCAAAGCTGACGGTGGTTCCAGTGCCAAGTATAATTTCTTTTGATAAGAATACAGCAGAGAAAAAGCTGAAAGAAGCAGGATTAACACCAGAGTATATTGGTGATGACTATAGTGATAATTATCCGAAAGGTCAGGTATTTTATCAGTCTGTCAGCGGTGGTACTCAAGTGGAAAAAGGAACAACAGTTCAGTATATGGTCAGCAAAGGATCTCAGCCATCAGATCCGGATAGTGGAGATTCCGGAAATGATTCCGGGACAGAAGAGAACACGAATCAATGATAACAGAGAGCAAGTATATGCAGGGAAAGATAATAAAAGGGATTGCCGGATTCTACTACGTGAATGTAGTAGAATCCGGAATTTTTGAGTGTAAAGCAAAAGGTGCTTTTCGAAAAGACGGGATCAAGCCGTTGGTCGGTGATGATGCTGTGATCGAGGTGCTTGATGAAAAAGAAATGACAGGAAATATCACAGAGATCCTGCCGCGTAAGAATGAGTTGATTCGTCCGGCAGTAGCCAATATTGATCAGGCACTGGTTGTGTTTGCGGTGACAAAACCGAAACCACATTATAATCTGTTGGATCGTTTTCTTGTCATGATGGAACGAAAAGAGATACCTGTCCTATTATGTTTTAATAAGACAGATATTGCAAGCCATCCTGAAATTGCAGAATTGAAAGAAGTTTATACCGGATGCGGATATCCGGTGATCTTTACAAGTGCAAAGGAAGAAGAAAATATCAGTGAGTTAAAATCACTTTTAAAAGGAAAGACAACTTCGATTGCAGGTCCTTCCGGTGTTGGAAAATCATCCCTGATCAATCTTCTGCAGTCTGAAGTGAAGATGGAGACAGGAAGTATCAGTAAGAAGATTGACCGAGGGAAACATACAACAAGACATTCCGAACTGATCGTGATTGGAGAAGATTCTTATATTATGGATACTCCGGGATTCAGTTCTCTTTACGTCAATGATTTCGAAAAAGAAGATTTAAAATATTATTTTCCGGAATTCACACCGTTTGAAGGACAGTGCAAGTTCAATGGCTGTGACCATATTCATGAACCCGGATGCGCTGTAAAAGAGGCAGTTGAAGAAGGGAAGATCCATAAGATCAGATATGAAGATTATACGGAGATGTACCGTGAACTAAAGGAAAGAAAGAGGTATTAAGTTTATGAAAAATATTTTGGCACCATCTATTCTCTCAGCAGATTTCAAGATTTTAGGAGAACAGTTGAAATTAACAGAAGAAGCAGGCGCAGAGTATATTCATTTTGATGTGATGGACGGAATGTTCGTTCCAAGCATTTCTTTTGGAATGCCTGTTCTCGCATCAATCAAGGGAGCAACAACACAGATACTGGATGTTCATCTCATGGTGACAGAACCGATTCGTTATGTGGAAGAATTCGTGAAAGCAGGAGCAGATATCGTTACAGTTCATTATGAAGCATGTGAAGATCTGCAGGCAACAATTGATAAAATCCATGCAGCAGGAGCGAAAGTGGGAATTTCTATTAAACCAAAGACACCGGTTGATGTACTGCTTCCATATCTGGATCAGGCAGAGATGTTTCTGATCATGTCTGTAGAACCGGGATTCGGCGGACAGGCATTTATTCCGGAATCACTGGAGCGTATCAGTGAATTGAGAAACCTTCTGAATGAAAAAGGACTTACAACTGATATTGAAGTAGATGGTGGAATCTATCATAAAAACGTGGCAGAAGTACTTGCAGCCGGAGCGAATGTAATGGTCTCAGGTTCAGGCGTTTTTAAAGGTGATATCAAAGATAATACAGCAAAGTTTATGGAGATTTTAAACGGCAATGTGTAAGAGAACAGTTATTGTGAGCGGGGGAATGCTGGAAGAAGATTTTATCCTTCCAATTCTTGAGGCAGAAGAGACAGAATTTATTATCGGAGTAGATAAAGGACTCGCATTTCTTTATGAACATAAGATCAAGCCGGATTACATTGTGGGAGATTTTGACAGTGTACCGGAAGAAGTGATCGATTATTATAGAAAAGAAGCAAGTGTACCGATCCGGGAGTTCAATCCGGTAAAGGATGCGTCTGATACGGAGATTGCACTTCGTATGTGTCTTGGACTCAGAAGAAAAGAAATCTGGATTCTTGGAGGAACAGGAAATCGTCTGGATCATTTCTGGGCTAATGTTCAGTGCCTGAATATTGCACTTGAAGCAGGATCTCAGGCGATGATCTTAGACAGTCATAATAGAATTCGTCTGCTTGATCATGGAATCGCAATTCGCAGAGAAGAAGCTTTCGGAAAGTATTTTTCAGTATTTCCGATGCAACTTCCAGTTGAGGATTTCTGTATCAGCGGTGCAAAATATCCATTGCAGAATCATTTGCTCTCATCAGGAGACAGCTT
>OLCR01000176.1_pt1 | contig 12326 bp, 10 predicted proteins | sample 1601901 | NCBI WGS metagenome assembly OLCR01 (sample SAMN02674597, study PRJEB24791) | human gut metagenome, SKBSTL013 | isolation source: stool | host: Homo sapiens | place: USA
TTGCTTCATCAATCACAAGCACCCGGTCAAGGTCTGCGGCAGCTTCTATCAAGCGTGGCTTGACGGTATCGCCCAGCCCGTCCTCGGCGGTCTGGTAAATTACTTGGAATGGCGGCAAGGGCTTCATTCCCGGCAGCGTTCCCCCGGTGGTGCAGGCGGCGGCAAGGCGTAAGCTCGTTTTCCTCGTCGCCCTCGGCGTCGGGCTTTCCTTTCAGCGTCGCCCGGTAGCGTCGTTCAAGCTCTTTCCACCCGTCGCAAAGAACCGTCTTTCCCTTTGCCGTAAACTCGGTATCGGCACAGGAAAACACCGCCGTTACCGCATCAAAAATGTGCGGCTCGGCGGCGGCGAACAGCAGACGCGCCCCGGCAAGGGTGAGGATATTTTTTTCGCTTTCCGGCAGCGCGGCAAGGTCGGTCTTTGCAAGCTCCATAGTTGGGATAATGGCATGGTGGTCTGATACCTTTTTACTGTTCAGCACCTTTGCAATCTCCGGCGAAAAATCCGCGCCCTCCATAAAGGAAAGTTTCTCACAAAGCACCTTGATAATGCCCGTCGCTGTTTCTCCCATGTCGTCGGTCAGAAATGCGCTGTCCGTTCTCGGATAGGTCAAGAGCTTCTTTTCATAGAGGGTCTGTGCAAGGTCAAGGGTCTGCTTTGCCGTGTACCCGTAGATACGGTTTGCTTCCCTTTGCAGAGAGGTAAGGTCAAAGAGCTTCGGCGGTATAGCGGTTTTATTTTCACGGGTCAAGGAAGTGCAGACAGCCGCCGACGCTTCGCAGGCCGCTTTCAGTTTGCCCGCTTCATCAGCGGCGCAGATCTTCGCGCTTGCCGCTTCTGCGCCGGGGAGCATAAGGCGCACATGGTAATATTTTTCTTTCTTGAAGTTCATAATGGCAGCGTCCCGGTCTACAAGCATTTTTAGGGTTGGGGTCTGAACGCGCCCCACGTTCAAGGTTTTTCCATACAGGCAGGAGAAAAGGCGGGTCGCGTTAATGCCGATAAGCCAGTCAGCCTTTGCCCTGCATAGTGCGGAATGATAGAGAGCGTCATACCTGCGCCCGTCCTTCAGATTGTCAAAGCCGCTTTTGATGGCGTCCGTTTCCATAGAGGAAATCCAAAGACGGGTAAAGGGCTTCTTGCAGCCCGCTTGATGATAGACAAAGCGGAAAATCAATTCTCCCTCGCGTCCTGCGTCGCAGGCGTTCACGACTTCCGAAACGTCGCTGCGCTGCATGAGGTCTTTTAAGATTTTGAATTGCTTTCCCTTGTCGGCAGCTACGGTGTACTGCCATTCCTGCGGCAGAATGGGTAAGCTGTCATAGCTCCATTTCCTGTACTGTTCCCCATAGGCGGCAGCTTCCGCAAGTCCTACCAAATGCCCGATACACCAAGAGATAACATAACCGTTCCCCTCGATATATCCGTCTTTCTTCTCCCTTACGCCAAGGGCGGCGGCAACCGCCGCCCCGACGCTGGGTTTCTCACAAATCACAAGTTTCATTCTTCCTCGTCCTCCTGTTCGGTATCTGCGCTGTCAGCTTCTTCCTCCGGCTCGTCCTCGTCGTATTCGTCAAAATCAAATTCGTCAAGGTCGGTGCCGCCTTTTACGCTCTGCTTCGGTTTCATAAACTTAACGTAGTAGAGGGCTGCGCCGCCGCCAAGCAAGCCCACGACAAGGAAAATCAAAAGCCCGCCCATGCCGTTCTGGGGCTGCTCCTGCTCGGCGGGTTCCTCCGGCGTGGCTTCCTTGCCTGTGCAGCTATCCATGTTGACAGAGCAGGCGGGGCAGGCGGTGTTTACTTCGCCCGCCTTGCATTTCTCGGTACAGTTGCAGACAGCCGGGGGCTGCTCGGTCTGTTCCTCCCCGATAATCGCCATAAGGTCGCTTTCGTCTACTTGATTTAGGAAGTGGACGGAATTTTCGCCCTCGGCTGCCCGGTCAACGATAATGTAAAAATAGTTGCCGCCTTTGCTTTTCACGACGATAAACTGCTTATCCTCGGCAGCGTCCCCGTCAATGTCGTCCACAAGGGTCATGTTGCCCTCCGGGGTCAAGGGCTGCGGCTCGGTTTCCACGATTACGCCGCTGTCGTCGGTTTCTTCCGTCGGGGTCTGTGCATAGGCGGTAACGGAAAAGCCGCCCACAAGGACAAGGGCGGCGCAAAGTACGGTAAGGCTTGCAAGGATTTTATTCTTCATCTGCATTGTCCTCCTGTTCCTCATAGTCTGCGGGCATAGGGGCAATGCCCGGAATACCTCCGCCCGCAAGCATAGCGGTAAGCTCCTGCGGGGTAAGGCGCATAGAGCGCACAAGCTGAACGATTTGCAGATTTTCCGCTTCGGTTTTCTGTGCTTCCAGTCCGCGCAGCCTGTTCTGATACTCCGTGATTTTCTCACGGGTCTTTTGGATTTCCTTGTCAATTCTTTCGATTTTACTCATTGCCATAAAATTTTTCTCCTTTCGATTTTCAAAAAATGTGTCAGTTCCAGTTCATCAGCCCGTACCCTTTGATACAGGCATAGTCAAGGGGATAGCTCTTAATCTTGCAGGCGTCGCCGGAATTGCCCTCCACGGTATAGACGCGGCTTTCGTCCCTGCCGATAACAAGTCCTACATGGTCTGCGCTGCCGTCTAAATCCCAGTCAAAAAAGATAGCGTCGCCGGGGGCAATGTTTTCATAGCCCCGCGCTCCCCATTGTCCGTGAGAAGTAAACCACGGAATACCCTGCGACTGGCAGGCGGCAAAGCGCGGCTCGGAAAGTCCCATTTGCCCGTAGCACCAGGACACGAAACAGGCGCACCATTCCACGCGGGAATTAAAGCCGTACCAGCTCCAATACGGATAGCCGCCCACATTTCCGACTTGCCGTTTTGCAAGGTCAACGATAGCGGTATTGCCGGGGCGCGTTCCGTTTACAAAGTCCACGCCGCTTAAATCTTCCGACGCGGAAGTGTCGGGAGAGCCGCCGCCAAAGATAAGGGGCTTGTTCCCGCTTGTCTGTAAGTACACCCGGTACATTTCCAGTTGTTCCGGGGTCAGATTGTTTTCCGCAATGGTGGATAGTGGGGTATTCGTCAGCTTGACGTTCAAGATGTAATACTCATAAGGCACTTGTACCGTGTAGGTGTCCGTATGCTCGTTGCCGTCCTCATCTGTCCATGTGTCGGTGCGTTCTTCCTCCCGGTAGCGTATTTCCACTTCCTCGGTCAGCGTCAGCTTGTATTGTTGATTGAAAATCCGCTGTAATTCGCTCTGTACCTCGGCGCAGGTGTAGCTTTGGTATTTTGCGGTCAGATAAGACGCTAATTCATGGGGATTGTGTCCGATATTTGCAAGGTCATAGCGGTACTCGTCATAGCCCGGATTGTCGCGCTCGATATTGTCAATCCTGCTTTGCAGCTCGTTTTCCAATCCTGCGTAGCTGTTTTCCACTTCCACAAGGTCGCTGTCCTCGGACGTATAGGACGTTCCAAGCACGCCGTTTAACGTGCCGGAAAACATTGCCCCACAAGAGGACAGCCCGGACATAACCATGATAAAGAGCAGTAGCACCCCGACAGCGATTGCCACACCCGCCGGGTGCCTTGCCACAAATGCTGCGGTCTGCTTCGTTTTCTCGGCGGCTTTGGCTGCCGCCTTGCGGGTGCGTTCTGCCGCGCCCTTGATACCCTTTGCGGTATTGCGGGCTTCCTTTGCATACTGCCGCTTGATTTTCTGCTTCTGCCAAAACCGGGAAATGGGGTTACTGGTTAGCTGCGGGTTCTCATGCAGGGTCTTGTGATACTGAAAGTCCATATTTGCCCGAAAAGCCGCTTTTTCTGCCTTTGCCGCTTCCCGGTAGGGTTTCAGCTTATGGTTGCGGTAGCCCTGCTTGATTTTCCTTACCCCGTACTTTGCGCCGCGCTCGGCGGCTTCCTCGCTCTTATGTGCGCCCTCCACGCCGGAATTATCCTTTTCGACAGAATGGATTTTGTTGTGTACCAAAATCCCGGCTTCCTGTGCGGGGCGGGATAAGGGGCTGTGTTTGTCCTTAAATCCGGGCGGCTTGTCCTTTTCCTCAAAGTGCAGGCGGGTCTTGCCTTTCCCGGTGGCTTCGTCAAAGGTGCGCTCTTTCGTAAGTTTCTTTTCTTTGGGGATAGCTGCCTTTGCCTTATCCAGTCGGTCGGCGGCTTTATCGGATTTCTTGATATACTTTTCAAGCTCCGGGGCAGCGCGTTCCTCGTCGGTAAATTGCAGCCGGGAAGATTTCGTCCCGGCGGTAGCTTCTGCCTGTGCTTTTCGTACTGCCTTTTTACTGGCTTTTCGTGTATGGGCGGCGTCGATATGCTTCATGACGCGCTCCGTTTTGCCTGTGTCCGCTTTGGGGGCAGCTCCCGGCACATGGGGAAGCGGGCTTGTATCAGATACCGGGGGAAGCTGCATAGCGTCCTGTGCCGCCTGTTGTTCCGGGGTCTTTTGTAAATCCGCGTCCCGTATGCGGTTGCTGATACGTTCCGTGTCTCCCGTGGTCTGATTTTCTGCGATAGCCCCGTCGCGGGTCATTTTCTGCGTGATTTTATCGCGGGGCTTTAATGGGTCTTTCAAGTGTTACCACCTCCAATCCGCGCCCCTGCAAGGGCGCAATACTCGGCGTTCAGTTCAATGCCGATATAGCGGCGGTCAAGGCTTTGCGCTGCAAGCCCGGTGGTGCCGCTTCCAAAGAACGGGTCTATCACAACGCCGCCTTTCGGACAGCCCGCAAGTATGCACGTTTCCGCGAGCTTCGGGGGATAGGCGGCAAAATGCCCGCCCTTGTACGGTACGGTATTGATAAGCCAAACGTCCCGCTTGTTTCTTGTGGTCGGCATAAGGGCGTCGTCATAATAGCTGCCGCTGCGGGGCTGATTGATACCCTGTACCTTGCCCTGTCCTGGTACTTCCTCGGCGTATTTGTGTCCTGCGCTGCGCCCTTGCCTGTAGCGCGCAGCCGTTCCCGGCGCGATCGGCTCTGCAATGGCGGCAGCGTCATAGTAATATTTCTTTGATTTCGTCAGTAAAAAGATATGCTCATAGCAGCGGCTCGGTCGGTCGCGGCAGCTCTCCGGCATAGGATTTTCTTTCAGCCAGATAATATCGCTGCGTAAATACCACCCGTCAGAGCGCAGGGCAAAAGCAAGCTGCCACGGAATACCGATTAAATCCTTTTGCTTGCAGCCCGCTTTCATGCCGCTGCCGCAGTATGTGTCTGCGATATTCAGCCAAAATGTCCCGTCGTCTTTGAGTACCCGGCGCAGCTCCCGGAACACTTCCACAAGCCGCCCGATATACTGCTCCGGCGTGTCCTCACGTCCAATCTGCGCGTCAAGCCCGTAGTCCCTTAGTCCATAGTAAGGCGGGCTTGTGACGCAGCAGTTCACGCTTTCGCTCGGAAGCTCCCGCAGGGCATAGAGGGCGTCGCGGTTGATGATTACGTCTGTTTTCATGGCTTGCTCACTTCCTCCGGCTTTGTCGTAAGCAGACAGTAAAGCTCGGTGTCCGTCGGGAAGCGGTCAATGAACGGCAGCACCACATTCCCGTAAAAGATAAGCCCCTCGCCCGCTTCGGTGTGGGTTACATACTTCATCTGCTGCGGGGAGATGTTAAGCTGCTTTGCAAGGATAGCCCGGTCGCCCTGTGCCTGATTGAGCATGAGGACAAAATCAGAGTTTTCAAAGATATTCTCGACTTCGCGGCTGCTTAAAAGGTCTTTGACATTCTGCGTGATTGCCGTCGGTATGCCGCCCCATTTACGAAAACGCTTCCAAATCTCCACAGAATAGGCTGCGGTCTGTTCCTCTTTCAAAAGCAAATGAAATTCGTCCATATAGTAACGGGTTGCCTTTTTCTCGGCGCGGTTGACGGTCACGCGGTTCCACACCTGGTCTTGCACAATGAGCATACCTAATTTTTTGAGCTGCTTTCCAAGCTGCTTAATATCAAAGCAGACAAGACGGTTTGAAAGCTCCACGTTGGTACGGTGGTTAAAGACGTTCAGAGAGCCGGAAACATAAAGCTCCAATGCCGCCGCAATGCGGGCAGCTTCCGGCTCCGGCTGTTTCAGCAGTTCGTTGTAGAGGTCGCCCAAAATCGGCATTTTTGCCGGGTCGGGGTCTGCAAGGAAAGGTCGGTACACATTCCTAACGGCGCGGTCAATGACGGTCTTTTCCACGGGCTGCAAGCCCTCTTTGCCGCCGATAACAAGCTCGCAGAGGGAAAGGATAAAGTCGGATTTCAAGGCAAGCGGGTTGTCGTCCTCGGAGTAGTTGAGGTTAATATCCATAGGGTTCACATACTGGGGCTTGCCGTCCATGCCTTTTCCGGCAGGCGACAGACGTATCACTTGCCCGCCCAAACGCTGCACAAGGGAAAAATATTCTGCTTCCGGGTCGCAGATAATAATATCGTCGTCGGTAATGAGAAAGGCGTTTGTCATTTCCCGTTTTGCCGCAAAGGATTTACCGCTTCCCGGTGTTCCAAGAATAAGCCCGTTGGGATTTTTCAGTTGCTTGCGGTCGCAGAGTATCATGTTGTTACTAAGGGCATTTAAGCCGTAGTAAAGGGCTGCACCCCTTTGGAAAAGCTCCTGCGTGATGAACGGGATAAAAATAGCGGTGCTACTGGTCGTAAGCCCTCTTTGAATGGGGATAAGGTTCTCCCCAAGAGGAATAGAGGACATAAAGCCCGCTTCCTGCAAATAGTCAAGGCGGGTCAGAGCGCAGTTGTTTTTCTGTGCAAAGCCCGCCGTAGCGAATACGTCATTATCCAGTTTCCGCTTCGTGTCTGCCATGTTTACCACAAGGAACGTCAGCAGAAACATTCTTTCATTTCTGCTCTGTAAATCCTGCAAGAGATTTTTCGCTTCGCTGCCGAACGTGGCAAGGTCGGACGGAATTATATCCATATCGTACCCGCTGCGTACCGCCTTTTTCTGGTGGAGTAGGGAGCTGCCGCCTTACTATCTTGCAATAGCAGGTTTGCATCACCCTCTCCGGGAACCGTACTTACCTCTCTCGAAGTATACGGCTCTGTCATTGTTCGGTCAGAAAAACTCATTGATTGTGAATTAGATGGTGGCAGTGCTCACACACTACAAGTGTCTTTCGCCGTTTTGCTAACATTGCGATTTCCCACGGTTCTTTTCCTTTAAGGTTTTTCAGTTTATTGATATGGTGGATTTCGTAACGTTCGCTTTCCGTTGTGCCACAAAGTTCACAAATTCTTGCTTTCAAACGCTTCTCAAGCGGTGTTACCGACTGACCATAAATAATTGCGGCATTGCTAATGCAGTCTGTTGAAATTTTCGCATCTTTACAGTCCATATAGTTGGCGAAATAGCGGCGCTTGGCTTTCTTTTTCGTTTCGTAGGGGATACCCCATTCGCCAGTTCCGTCTTTATACATAGCAACAACTTTTGAGATTTTGCTTTTGTGTTTTGCTGCAAGCGTTTTTAGGCAGCTGTATTCCATAAGGTAAGACAGATATTTCAGTTTACAGAAGTTGCTGGCTATTCCGTAATAATTACAAATACCTCTCAACTCATCGTTGTAAACTGTGACTATCTCAAGGTCTGTCAGCCGTAGCAGGGAATTTCTGTGAACGGGAAATAGCTTTCCGTCCTTTTTCTGTATCGCTATACCCTTTGAGAAAATAAAGTTGTGGATTTTGTCATCGAATGGCACTAGCAGCTCAACATGGTTGTTGAGAGTTCTCGCTTTTGTGCCTTTCTTGTTCCGCTTTACTTTCTCACATCTTCTGACACGAACATCAAAACCTAAGAACCGGGCACATTCACTGCTGTGGGTAATAAGTGTCTTTTCTTCGCTGAGTTCCATCTTGAGTGTTTGCCCAATAAACTCAGAGAGTTTGCTCTTAATCCACTGGCAATCCTCTTTACTGCCCTTTACACCAATAATAAAATCATCTGCATAGCGGATATATTTGAGCTTTTTATCCGTCTGTGCTGTGCATGGAGTTTTCAAAAGTTGTTTGCGGAGTGTTTTACACTCTGCAATCATGTTTTCTCTTTCTACTCCATTCTTTCTGTCGATGTGGTAGCAAAGATTTTTGATTCTATTGTGCAGTTCACGGTATTCCGGGGTGATTTTCCCTTTTTCAGGAGTATCAAATTCGTCTTTTAGCTGCATGACGAATTTATCAAGTTCGTGCAGATAGATGTTTGCCAGCAACGGTGAAAGAATACCGCCTTGCGGTGTGCCGCTGTAGGTTTTGTGGTAAACCCAATCTTCCAAATATCCTGCTTTTAGAAATTTGTAGACCAGTTTTACGATGCGTGCATCTTTGACCTTGCTGCCGATAAATCCAACCAGTGCATCGTGATTTATATTGTCAAAGCACCCTTTAATATCCCCCTCAACAAACCAACGCACACCACCAAATTGGTACTTCAATTTGTCTAATGCGGTGTGACAGCTTCTTTTCGGGCGGAATCCATGCGAGCAGTCCAGAAAGAGCGGTTCATAAATTGCTTCCAATATCATACGGAGTGCTTCTTGAACCAATTTGTCCGTAAAGGTCGGAATACCTAATGGACGCTTCTTCTTCGGATTGCTTTTCTTTGCAATATAAGTTCGTCGTACTGGCGTGGGCTGATAGGTTTCATCTGCCAAGGACTGAATGATTTTTTCAATCTTAGCTTCGCTGAAACCGTCTGCTGTGTCTTGATTGATACCTTTTGTCGATGCACCCTTGTTCGTGTACAGACGGTGTAGGGTATCCCCAGTTAACATTGTGTGTAGGGAAATGCGGATTGTCGGTATGCGCTTTCGTTTCCTTGCCATAGGTTCTCCTACAGATTCCATGAACATTGAGATAACCGATGGATGGAAGAGCATCATCCATCGCGTTCATGACAGAGGTTTCAGACATTTTCCTCCGCCTGAAAATAACAGAAATTAGAAACTTGCGTATCAGTAAACCCAACTTCATCCTCGTATCCGCTTAACATGGCGGTTCAGTCGCACAATACTGTCTTTCAGTGACTTACCGCTTTCCTGCCGTGCTCTGTTCCCGTTTCAGCTTTCGCCTTTCGGTTAGGCAGGTTGTTTCCCGCGTTATCCTACGGGGTAGTCCCTTATGCTACACTACACAATGCCCTATCTGGGCGCACTTCCTCAATCTTCATCTTGTCGAGGTCGGTAATTTTGCGCTTGATAGTCTTGATTGCTTCGCTCTGGTCGATACTGCGGATATGCAGATTGACGATAATTCCGTTTTCAAGGTCGAGAATGTCCGAAAGCATACGGTCGTTCAGCTCCGGCGCAAGGATTTCAAGGAAGCTAACAGCACCGAGCTTGCGCCCCATGCGAAACGTCCTGCCGTCGCCAAAGCGGAACGAGGACGGGGCGATAAAGTCCTTTGTGGTAAGCCCGGACGGTACAAGCCAGTCCCAAGAGAAACGGAACGGCTCGCCCTCCGGGTGGAAAATCCCATGCAGTACGTTCAAGCGTTCCTGTCCGTTCATGGGGCGGGCGGTTACACCAAGCACCTTAAAATTATTGAGTACGTCGGTTTCGATACGGGAAAGGCGGGCTTTTGCCGCCGCAAGATTGTCCGCTTCAATGGAAAAGGTAATGTACTTGCACTTTTCCAGTCCGTTGTTGCCTTTTTCAAGCTGATTTTTAAGCATATCCGCGTACTCCCTGCGGATAGAGTTAAAAGCGTCGTCCTGCGCCGGAATTTCGATAGCCGCCTGTGCCTTTTCCTTTCTTGCACCCTGATTGATGAAAGAGAGCTGCACCGAAACGGAAGCGTCAAAGTAGTTGAGAAAATCGCACCAGTTTTCAAAAATGGCTGTCTTATCGTCTGCCTGTGCAAGCTGATAGTTAATATCTTCAAAGACAAGGCTTTTACTGTATTTCTTTTCCGTTACCCTGCAAATCCCGTCCGGGTACATCTGCAAGTAGGGAATGGTCTGTTGTGCGGTGCGGGGCTTCCCGTCGCCCTTTGCCGCCTGTATCACGGCGGCGATTTCTTTCTTTTCTGCGCGGGTCAGCTTACGCTTCACGGGATTTTTTACCGCGCGGGTCATGGTTTTTCGTTCTGCCATTGACAATAGCCGATACCTCCTTTTCCAGTTTTCGTTGTTTTTCTATGACGGCATAAAAATTTTCCGTCTGATAGGGGCGTTCCTTTGGTCGGATAAACTTTGTCTGAATGACGTTCTTTATCACGATTTCAAGGGGCTGCCCGTGTTTTTCATACATTGCCAAGAGGAAGCAGGGAAGCATAACGACAATCATTGCAAATGCCGCCATGCTTGTTCCCGCGCTGTCTTTGAGCAAAAAGAAAAGCGGTAGTCCCATAGCGAGGGCTGCCGCAAAACATATAATCTGCCGCTTTGTCAGATTAAAAGCGACTTTCGTTTTGATTTTTGATAAGTCTTTGGGTACGGGTACATACGCCAAGTGAAAACCTCCTCCTTTCGGTCTTTAATGGGCGTTAAATATTGACTTCGCAAGTGCGCCTGTTTTGAATAGGGAGAAGCACAAAATCACGGTGTAGGCTGCAAGGGAGAAAATCGCGCTGTGCAGGTTGTCCGCTACAATCATGCTGCCAACCAAAACCGCATAAATGCCGACGCATATCATTATGAGGAAGCCTTGAAAACCGAGGGCGAACAGGGCTTTTAAGTAGTTGTTGCCTATCTGCCCCCACTCTCTGTTGGTCATAGTTGCAAACGGGATAGGCGATACCGAACAGTAAAGGTAAATTTCTATCATTCTGCCGTACAGGATAACCGTGATAAGCACCGACATGATTTTCATGCAAAGGCTCACAAGGCTTGTTTCCATAACGAGCAAAAGCAGTTCGGGGATTTCCATAGCGTCAAGTCCGGCTTGCATGGACGAGAGGGCGGCGTCAACGTCGATATTCGTATTGCCGCCGATCACGCCCGCCGCGCCGGAAACAACGTGCTGCGCCATATCGAACACCGCCATAGTGATGTCAAAGGTATGCGTCACAAGGTAGACTGCGACGTAAGCCTTGAACACCCACTTGAAGAACATGGAAGTGTCAACGTCGTGCATATTGTTCTTTTCCGTTACCATGCTGATAAGCTCCACGCATAGAACGTAGGTAATGACAAGCCCCGCAATGGGTACAATCACATTTTCCGACAAGCTCTGTATCATGGAAAATATGCCTGCGTTCCACCCCTGCGGGGTTTGTCCTACCTCTGCGGCGATAGTTCCGACTTTTTCGTTTACGTCCCCGAACATAGTTGACAGATTACCGTTAATGGCTCCAATGAGGATTTCCTTTATCCATTCGTTAATCGCGTCAAGTATGCTCTGCATAAGCCTTTACCCGCGCTTCTTAACCGAACAGCCCGGAAAGCAGCGGTACAAGGGTCATGCCGATAAGGGCAACGCCGCCGCCCGCCATAAGCTGCTTCATGCCCTGGCTTTTCGCGCCCGATAGTGATAGGTAATCCTTTGAAATCATCTCCGGATTTTCCCCCACTCTGCACCGAGCGTGCGGCTTTCACCGCACTCGGCGCGCCATCGAATTCAGATGTCAGGGCTTCAAACACAACTTACACACTTCGTTACAGCTTTAAATTCAAAGATTGATGGGCGGCATTTCTGCCAGAACACGAAGCTTGTTTAACTTTGCTAACTGCATTGGTTCAAGATTCAGGAAGTTGAGTAGTCTCTCGATTGTTGGGTTTTGGGATGCGTGGAGAATGGTATGCACATCCTTACATATCAGTATCAGATTTGCATATTCATCGGTTCCGCCTTTGCTGACAGGCACTTTATGGTGACAGTGTATATCATGGGGAGCCATAACTTTTCCCGTGACAGCGCACTTTCCGTATTGTGCCGCATACAACGAAATCCTGTTATCCGCATACTCTATGCTTCTGCCCCTGACCGGATTTCGCATGACCCATAGCATTGTGCCAGTGTCGATTTGCAGATTCTTATGAATCAGTTTCCGACCTTCCGGCGTATACTTGTTAACTGCCTTTCTTTTGTGTTGGGCATTCTTTGGCCTCGCATATCCGATTGGGACGACAGGCCGCTTATGAAGAAATCTAAGCTGCCTGCTTTGCCCATATTTCTGCTTGATAAACCCATCTTTGAGATAACCCGTTTTGGACAAGTCGCCTTTCAGTCTGTTTCGGAGCTGTTTGTTGATATCAAAAGCCAACCTTCCGAAATCGTGTGACGCTTCCGTTGCTATACCGTAGTATTCGTGAAGGCCGGCAACCACAGAGTTGTACTTTTGCAGTTGTATGAACTGTGCATCTTCTGAGGAATGAGCCAGTTTCTTCACTT
>OLCR01000193.1_pt1 | contig 11684 bp, 8 predicted proteins | sample 1601901 | NCBI WGS metagenome assembly OLCR01 (sample SAMN02674597, study PRJEB24791) | human gut metagenome, SKBSTL013 | isolation source: stool | host: Homo sapiens | place: USA
TCTTTGGAGCAGAGATCGAAGTGCGGGTTGATTGTAGCATCTCCACCATTGATGAAGAAACCAAGTTCGCAAAGGCCGCCGCCGTTACGGATAAATTTATAAATATTTGCATGAGCTTTTGGATTTCCTGTACACTGGAATGCAAAATCTGCAAGGTGTCCACCCTGTGCTTCTTTTACAGCCTCTGTCAGTGCTTCGATTCCTTTGAAGTTCATGAAGTTAACGCTTGTATCTGCTCCCATTCTCTTCGCAAATTCAAGACGTTTCTCATTTCCGTCTACTGCGCAGATATGTTCTACGCCCATAGTACGAAGTACTGCAATGCAGATCAGACCGATTGGTCCGCAGCCCTGAACTACAACTCTGCTGTTGAAACGAAGGATTCCGGTTGTTTTTGCTCTCTCAACTGCATGTACAAGTACTGCACATGGCTCGATCAGTACACGGGATTTCAGATCTAGATCACTTACGTTGAATACTGTAGATCCCTCACGGATCAGGATGTAATCTGAGAACCATCCATTCAGATGAACATCATCGTCCGGGAGAAGTCCGTATACATCAGCTCCGCCTACGTTCTGTTTGTTGAGGTCGTACATTGTGATCTCCGGATCATCCTTGAAGATCATACATGTAACAACTTTATCTCCAAGATTCAGAGCTTTTCCAGCGCTGTCAACTTTAACGTTTTTACCCATCTTAACGATCTCACCTGTTCCCTCATGTCCGAGTACTACAGGAATAAGGCTGAATGGGTCTCTCTTGAATTCGTGAGCGTCTGTTCCACAAACACCACATCCTTCAACTTTAACAAGAATATCTCCGTCACCAACTTCCGGCATCGGATACTCTTTGATTTCAAAATGCTCAAGTGCTGTAAGCATAGCTACATGAGCTGTCTTTGGAATTTCATTTCCTGCTGCTTTCTGTGCCGGAGCTGCTTCTGGAACTTTCTTTTCCAGCATGCTCTCAAGTACCTGTTTTACAACAGCTTCTACATTAGCAGAATTCATTTCCATTGTCTATACCTCCGTTATCTTATACATAAGCTGTCTGTCATTACGCAACGTCTTCTCTTTGTGAAGCTGCTTGCGCTTGTAAGTCCTTCACCAGTTCTGCTGGCAATTGTAAATGTACAGAAGCCTTCGCCTCCGAATCCAAGTGCCGCATAGGATGGTCCGTTCTTAACAAGAATTGCTGTGTCAATTGCTTTTGCATATTTTGTAATACGATCTACATTCTTGGAATGAATGTGAGCGGAATGTCTGTTACCATGCTCAAGCCATACAGCCTGCTCTACAGCATCGTCGAAATCTTTCGCTCTTACTACACCAAGAATTGGCATCATAAGCTCTGTTGCGATCAGTGGGTGTTCCTTTGGTCCTTCAAATGTAATACATCTGATATTGTCCGGAACTGTAACTCCGATCATTCCAAGCAGTGTCTTTGCATCACGTCCAACACATTTTCTGTTCAGCTTTCCGCCTGCAAGAACTACATTTGTCAGTGCATCCTGCTCTTCCTTGGAAGCCAGGTAGCATCCCTGCTCATTTACCATGTAGTGCATCAGTTCATCAGCGATAGAATCAACTGCAACAATCTCTTTTTCTGCGATACACGGAAGGTTGTTATCAAATGTACATCCGTTTACAATGTCCTCAGCTGCCTTACGGATATCTGCTGTCTCATCAACGAGTGCCGGTGGGTTACCTGCTCCAGCTCCGATTCCTCTTCTTCCTGAAGAAAGAACTGCTGTAACAACTCCCGGACCTCCTGTTGCAGCGATCAGCTGAATTGCAGGATGTTTCATCATGATGTTACTTGTCTCAAGTGTCGGATGCTCTACTGTACAAGCAATGTTGTCCGGTCCACCAACCTCAACAGATGCTTCGTTCAGAAGATTAACTGCGTAGATTGATGTTTTGATTGCTGCCGGATGTGGGTTGAATACTACTGTATTTCCACCTGCGAACATTCCGATTGTGTTACAGAGAACTGTCTCACTTGGGTTTGTACAAGGTGTGATCGCTCCGATTACTCCGAACGGTCCCATCTCGATCAATGTAAGACCTCTGTCTCCTGACCATGCCTGTGTAGTGATATCCTCTGTTCCCGGAGTCTTCTCAGCTACAAGCTGGTGTTTTAAAATTTTATGTCCGACATTTCCCATGCCAGTCTCCTGAACTCCCATACGGGCCAGGATTTCTGCATTCTCCATGATCTTTTTACGGATGTTGGAGATAACTTTCTCTCTGTGATCCAGTGACATCTTAGCCACGATCTTCTGGGACGCTTTCGCTGCCTCAATGGCCTCGTTCATATCCTTGAATACACCGCGGTCTCCCTGTACATCAGAAGCGATCTGCATCTTTGCAAGAACGTCCTGTACGATGTCCTGAACCATCTGTTCATTTATAGACACTCTAATACCTCCTTGAAGACTTGTTTTCCGTAAGCTGCGATTGCTGTGTCCTGCTCAGCAGTTCCACCGCTGACTCCGAGTGCACCGACGATCTTGCCATCAGCTTCGAGTACCTCTCCACCCCCGAAGATCACGATCTTACCGTCATTCGTAAACTGAATTCCGTATAATGGCTGTCCCGGCTGACTCAACTGACTCAACTCTGCTGTGGACATCTTAAGGCTCGCGGAAGTATATGTCTTGTTTAATGCAATGTCAAAGCTCGCTATGTAGGCGTCATCCATACACTGGACGGCTACAGGTCTGCCTGCCTTGTCGGAAACTGCTACAACCGCATTCACACCCACACGTGCCGCTTCTGCCTTAACTTTTTCAATCAAGGCATTGGCAAGCTTCAATGTCATCTGATGCTTTTTGCATTTACAGACATGTTTGTGTGTATGTTGTGGAGCTGCTTCCTTCATCTGATCCAGCACAGCCTGAACTGCACTGGTAATTTCCTGCTCATTCATAGCATTGCTCCTTTACTAATCTGTCAGATTACATTCCCAGCTGTTCCATAACTTTCTTTGTGATAGAAGCTACAAGATCAGCATCTGTTCCTTCTGGAGCTGCTGCTGAAGATCCGCCACAGTTTCCACCGCATGAATGGCAGCTTGGCTTACCAGCTTTAGCGTTCGGGCAAAGGTTTGCCGGGTGTTTTCCTGGAAGTCCCATCTGTCTTCTCAGTTCGTACAGTCTCTGAACCTGCTCATCGTTCAGTTCCTGAGGTCCGCCAATCTGCATGGACTGCCATAACAGACGTGCGTAGAACTCAAGAGACTCCATCTTGTGGTATGCATTCAGAAGGCTGTCTGAATATGCAAGTGCTCCGTGGTTCTCAAGAAGAACTGCATCAAAGTGCTGAAGGTATGGCTCGATAGCGTCCGGAATCTCCATTGTAGAAGGTGTACCGTATTTAGCGATCGGAACACATCCAAGAGCGATAACTGCTTCTGGCATGATTGGCTGTGTAAGCGGAATACCAGCGATAGCGAATGTTGTAGCGTACAGTGGATGAGCATGTACTACAGACTGAACGTCTGGTCTCTCTCTGTACACACGCATGTGCATCTTAATTTCTGAAGATGGTCTGAATCCTTTGTTTGCCTGAAGAACATTACCGTTCTCATCTACTTTACAGATGTACTCTGGTGTCATGAATCCTTTGCTGACACCTGTTGGTGTACACAGGAACTCATGGTCATTCAGTTTTACAGAAAAGTTTCCGTCATTAGCTGCAACCATTCCACGGTTGTAAACTCTTCTTCCGATTTCACACATTTCTTTTTTGATTTCGTATTCGTTTTGCATTTTTTCTCCTCCTTGGAATCGTGTCAAAACTTTTGTTTTGTGTTGTTTCTTAACTTATTTTACCACACAATCCCACATTAGTCAATTTGAACAGCCGTTGTTTTTATTGTTTCTTGTGATTATTTTCACTATTTTCTCTGTTTTCGACTTCGTGTAGATTATCTGATTGTGTTTTTTATTTTTAACCACCGATCCGGCACTCTACACCGGAAACTTCTTCTGCTACTTTCAGAAGTCGTTCCATCTTTTCATTTGTCGGTGGTTTTACATCCCCCATCAGGTATGGGCGGTTCAGTCCGTCATATTTATCCTGTCCCAGCCTGTGGTAAGGCAGAAGATGCATTCTTCTCACATTGCCAAGTTTGCGGACATATGCGGCAATATCACGGATTTCTATCTCTGTATCATTGAATCCCGGGATTACCGGAACACGGATGCTCAACTCTGTCATATGAGAGTCTGCAATCTTCTTTGCATTCTCTAACATCAGTTCATTCGAGCGTCCTGTAAATTCTTTATGTTTCTCTGGATTCATGTGTTTGATATCCAGCAGATACTGGTCTAAATATGGAAGAATCTCTTCGATTGTGCTGTATGGTGCGCATCCCATACTTTCCATCGCAGTTGTGATTCCTGACTCTTTCGCTGCCCGCAGAAGGTCTCTTGCGAACTTCGGCTGGCAAAGGCTTTCGCCTCCGGAAAGTGTAAGTCCGCCTCCGGTTCTTCTATAATAAGTACGGTCTTTTTCTACCGTCTTCATCACTTCCGCAACCGTTGTGTCCTCACCGATCACTTTTGGTTCTCCCTGCACCATCATTGTCTCGATCTCGTAGTGCTGCGATTCCGGATTACAGCACCAGCGGCATCTGAGCACGCACCCCTTCAGGAACACGATGGTTCGAATTCCATTCCCATCATGGATGGAATACCGCTGGATATCGAAGATTCTTCCTTTGGTCTTCAGATATTCTTCCATGCTGTCTCCTTCTTATTCTTAAAATCCCTGCTCCGTTCTGCGGATGATATCATCCTGCAGTGACTTGGACAATGTCGTAAACAGTGCACTATATCCAGCTACACGTACAACCAGATGTTTGTACTGTTCCGGATGCTCCTGTGCGTCCAGAAGTGTTTCACGGCTGACAACGTTAAACTGCATGTGGCTTCCCTTCTGATCAAAGTATGACTGGATCAGTCCTACAAACTTCTCAAGTCCTTCTCTTCCACTCAGTGCAGACGGATGAAACTTCTGATTGAACAGTGTTCCATTCGAAGCAATAAAGTGATCCAGTCTGGAAACGGAGTTTGCAGCTGCTGTCGGTCCGTTCACATCCTTACCGGCTGATGGCGATACTCCATCGGCTACCGGCATATGTGCCAGACGTCCGTCTGGTGTGGCTCCTGTCTGTCCGCCAAGCGGTACATTCGCTGATACTGGATATAATCCCGCCTGGAACATACCTCCACGTGGATTTTTGTATTTCTCCAGTGGTTTTGTATAAGTATAGGCAACGTCTCTTGCAAATGCATCAACCTCCGGAATATCATTTCCGAACTTCGGCACTGCATCAATCAGCTTGAGGATTCTCTCACCATTCGCCTTCACCTGCTCTGATTCTGTCGCTGCAACAACAGTCTTCAGGATTGTCGCAACTTCTTTCTCGCCTACCGGCTGTCCGGCAGACTTCATAGCAGAAGCCACTTCTGATACCATCTCTGCAACATCATCACTGCTCAGACCCTTTCCATAGTTTGTACTAAGAGCCATCTTCAGATCATGCATTGTAATCTTGTTCTCGTCATAAACGAGTTTCTTTACTGCGTAAAGCGCATCCGCCATGTTGGCAACACCGAATCCCTGCGGACCTGTAAAGTTATATACAGCTCCTCCCTGTTCCAGTGTCTTTCCTCTCTTGATACAGTCATCAACCATACATGCAAGAAACGGCAACGGTGCTCTCTCCGCATGTGCCATATCAATGGCATTGTCAGCATTAACAAGCAGTGCGATCGCGTAATCCATCTGTGCTTTATAAGCATCATAGAATTCATCAAATGTCTTCATATCCTCAACATTACCTGTCTTTGGACCAATCTGTACACCCTTGTCCACACCATTTGAAAATACCAGTTCCAGCGGACGACACATATTGAAGAATGCTGCATCATGCCATCCGTTCGTCTTGCCGGACTTCTGTGGTTCTACACATCCGATGATATTGTAGTCTCTCGCATCCTGTAAAGTCAGTCCACGGCTCTCCAGTGACGGGATAATAACCTCATCATTATAATACGCCGGGAGTCCGATTCCTGTTCTTGTAAGTTCTGCTGCATAAATCAGGAATTCATGTGGTGATCCATTCCAAACTCTTACGGAAAGAGAAGGCATTGGAAGGAATACATGCATAGATGATGTAATACACATAAATGAAAGATCATTCGTAACATCTATGCCCTCTTCATTCTGTCCTCCTACGATCAGGTTCTGGAACAGACTGTAACCTGCGAATCCTTCTGCTGAAGCCGCATCACGGCACTTGTTCAGGTCATTTAATTTAACCCAGATACAATCCAGCAGTTCCTGTGCAAACTCTCTTGTGATCTTGCCGCTGTCGAGATCCTTCTTATAATAAGGATACATATACTGGTCGAATCTTCCAGGGGAGATTGAATGTCCACTGGACTCGATCTGTAACAGCTGCTGTACAAACCAGAAGGACTGACAAGCTTCATAGAATCCTGTCGCACCCTTCTCCGGTACATTCGCACAATTCTGTGCAATGATAAGAAGTTCTTTCTTTCTTACCGGATCAGAACATTTCTCCGCCATCTCAAGTGCAAGCTTTGCATAACGACGGGCATATGTAATTGCAGCATCACAGCTGATCATCACCGCCTCAAGGAAACGTGATTTTGTCTGATAGTTACCATCACTGACCTTCATAGAAGCAAGCTCATCTTCTGCTTTCTTGCGGATTCCGGAAAATCCGATCTCGAGAACTTCACCATACTTAACTGTCACATGTCCTACACCATTATAGAAATAGTTTCCAGGTGTAAAGATATTGTGTTCAATGTCAAGTAATGTCTCCGGCTCCATGTATGCTGTAGCCAGGTCACTTGTTGTACGGCCTTTCCAGTAAGCATTCGCCTCTTTCAGTTCCTTCTTCGTCTGCTCAGAGATGTAGAACGGGTCAGCACTTCTTGTTTCAACTGTATCAAACTCTGCCTCCAGCCACTCGTAAGAGAACTCCGGAAATGTCTGGCATCCTCTTGGGGCAAGTGTACTGCTTCCAACAACAAGTTCCAGGTCACGGATCGTGATCGGAATATTCTCCAAAATATGCTGGAACGCTTTTGCTCTACGGATGATCATTGGTTCATTCTCAGTCTGTTTGTACGACTCCGTAATCAGTACCGCTCTCGCCGACTCAATCTCAGGCATCTTCGCATACAGGTTTTCTACCAGTTTTGGAATTCTGTCCGACTTCGGGATGGGAGTACTGTCATAAGTATAAAGTCCCATTTTGCTCTTAAACTCCTTTCTTCCAATATTAACATTTATTATACTTTATTTATCCCCCAAAGTCAATCAAAACACAATACATCCCACATTATATTTCTGTAAAGTTACAATAAATCCCAATACGGTTCATGTTGTGTTTTATTTGTTTTTTCTTTACGTTTCACCTCGAATTTATTGACATTTTACTTAAAATACCGCATACTTAAGGTATATATGCGGCATGGCGAATGAATCAACACAATGTCTGCCGCGTGAACGATTAGAAAGAAGGGTTGGATTATATGGCTTCTTATGAATTTGATATCCACACACATTCCATCGCCAGCGGGCACGGAACCTGTGCGACCATGACTGATATGGCAAAAGCTGCGAATGCAGCCGGACTTAAGATGCTTGGAATTTCCGATCATGGTCCGAAAACGCTTGGTGGCGGACGCATTTCTTATTTCCGCAGCCTTGCATTTGCACAACCAAAGCGTCTCGGTGTTAGAATGCTTTACGGTGCAGAGGTAAATATTCTGGATCAGGAAGGAAAACTGGATCTTGATGATGAAATTTTAGAGTCTCTGGATTATGTTATAGCAAGTATGCATCGTCCAATTTTTAAATCCGGAACAGCAGATGAGAACACCCGTGCTTATATCAAGACTATGGAGAATCCTAATGTTAATATCATCGGTCATTGCGATGACGAAAAATTCCCTGTAGATTATTTTGCGCTTTTCCGTGCTGCAATGGAGAACCATGTTCTGCTTGAGATCAATAACAGTTCTTTAAGTCCGGATGGATATCGTGGGGATACGACCTACGCTGATCTCTTAATATTGAATCTGTCCAAGCACTTTAATTATCCGGTTCTGTTCTCCAGTGACAGCCACGGCACCGAACATATCGGTGACTTCCAGTATGCCGAAGCTTTGGCTCGAAAAGCTGACATTCCGGAGGATCTTATCCTGAATTACTCTGTGCGTAAATTCATGGGATTTTTAGGCGAGAGATAATACTATAATATAGAAGGAATACTTACAATGGGAAAATGTCTTTTCTTTGATGCAGATGGAACAATTTTAGATATTGTAAAAGGAACACCAGAAGATACAAAACTTGCACTTCAACAGTTGAGAAAAAACGGACATAAGACTTTCATCTGTACCGGTCGTTCAAACGCTTTTGTTCCTGAATATCTTATGAAGGAGATTGGATTTGACGGACTTATCGCTAATCTTGGAGCATATATCGAATATAATGGAACGCGGGTATTTGAGCGTGAGATGCCAACTGATCTGGCATGGAAGACCGTAGAGATCATTAAGGCAAACGGTTTTATCCCTGTACTGGAAGGCAATGATTATATGTACTATAATCTGGATGAATATACAAGTGACATAGACTGGTTTGCTGATCTGATCACTCAGGAACTCGGTGACAAACTGCTTCCTATTCGTGGAAATGAACATAATCTTCACTTTAACAAAATAAGTGCCAAGCGCACACCCGGATGTAACCCAGAGAAATTATGCCAGGAATTATCCCTATGGTATGATTATATTATTCACAGTGGATCTTTTGTTGGAAGAACGATTGAATTTGTCATGAAAGGCTGTTCCAAAGGACTTGCGATCAGTGTTATGAGTAATGTACTTGGATACGAAAAGAGGGATGTTATTGCTTTCGGCGATAGCAATAATGACTTGCCAATGTTCCAGGCTGCCGGATTCAAGGTTGCTATGGGAAATGGATCTGAAGACTTGAAATCACAGGCTGATTATGTGACCGGCGCCTTGGAAGACGGCGGAATCCGCCAGGCGCTGGAATATCTGAATTTGATTTAAAAAGGATACTCCATTCCTTGACCAACTTCGCATTTTCGAACAAAAATGGGGCATATCAATTTCCTGATATCCCCCATTTTTTCACTCTTTATTATGCTCTCTTAGATAGCACTTCATCCTCATATTTCTGAATGTCGTCAAACCATCCTTCAGCTTCTACACCACACTGACGGCAGTACTCTTCCCATACATCACCGATTGGAAGTGTCTTGCACTGTTCCATAACAACCATCTTCTTGCTCATCTGGTTTGTATCCTGAAGCTCTTTGAGCATCTCGCTTGGCTGACAAAGTGCATCAAGCAGTGCTTTCTGGAAGCTGCGGAATCCTGTTACCCATGCGGAGATACGGTTGATGGAAGCATCAAAGTAATCCAGTGCAATATATGTACGGTCAATTCCGTTCTCGCAGCGAACAATCTCTTTTGCGATCTCTTTTGTCTCATCATCAAAGAGAACTACATGGTCTGAATCCCAACGGATCGGACGTGTAACATGCAGAGCAATCTCCGGGAAGAATGTAAGCAGTGCCGGAATCTTATCGGATACTACTTCTGTTGGATGATAATGTCCATTGTCCATCAGTGGCAGACATTTGTCTTTGTTCATTGCAGCGTAGCTCAGTGAGAATTCAGCTGACCCTACTGTATAAGCCTCGACACCGATACCGAATACTTTAGACTCTACACAAGGTTTTACAAGGTTTGTGTCAAATGGCTCGGAAAGGATTGCATCGATAGACTCTTTGTAGCGTACACGAGGTCCCATACGGTCAGCCGGAATATCTTTGAATCCGTCACCTGTCCAGATATTCATTACACAAGGAACTCCTGTCTGCTCCGCAAAATACTGTGAAATGCGGATGCAGGCTTTTCCATGCTCGATCCAGAAGTTTCTTACTTCCTCATCCGGGCTTGAAAGTGTAAGTCCGTCTTTTACCATTGGATGTGAGAAGAATGTTGGATTAAAATCAAGTCCCATTCCTCTTTCTTTTGCAAAATCAACCCATTTCTGGAAATGTTTTGGCTCTAATTTATCACGATCTACGAATTCACCATCTTCAAAGATTGCGTAGCATGCATGAACATTGATTTTCTTTTTACCCGGCATCAGGCTCATCGCCTTATCCATATCAGCTAACAGTTCTTCCGGAGTTCTTGCTTTTCCCGGATAGTTTCCTGTTGTCTGGATTCCTCCTGTCAGAGGGCCGTCGTGGTCAAATCCTGTTACATCATCTCCCTGCCAGCAGTGAAGAGAAACCGGAATTTCTTTACATTTCGCGATTGCTGCGTCTGTGTCCACTCCTAATTTTGCATAGATTTCTTTTGCGGATTCATATCTTGTCATCTTTTCTTCCTCCATTTTTTGATCATTTTTATTATGTCGGTAATCATTTCTAATCTCTATTTATTTTCATATATTTTCACATCAAAAGATTTTCCAACACATGTTCTTGCTTCCGGCAGGTCTTTAAACACTCCATCATGTAGCATCTGGACAACAATATTTCCGATTGCTGTAGCTTCAGAAGGCCCTGCGGAAACTTTTTTTCCTGTATATTTTGCTGTCAGTTCGTTAAGATATCCTGCATTGGCACCGCCACCGACAACATAGATTGTAGTGTATTTTTTTCCTGTTAATGCTTCAATCTCTTCGATCGTATCGCCATAACATTTTGCAAGACTGTTGTAGATAACTGCTGCAATCTCGCCCACTGTTTCAGGCACCTGCTGCTTGGAATCACGGCAGAACTTCTTCACAGCTTCAATCATGCTCTTCGGAGCAAGGAAGCAGTCATCATTACAGTCTACTAAAGATGTGATCGTCTCTTTGGAAGCTCTCTCACAAATCTCTGCAAAAGAAAGATCCTCTGTGAATTCTTTCTTTACAGACTGGATCATCCAGAGTCCCATGATATTTTTCAGATAACGGAAACGGTGATCGTATCCACCTTCGTTTGTGAAGTTTGCCTGCATACTTCTCAGTGAGCAGTCTGCTTCTTTTCTCTCAATTCCCATCAAAGACCATGTACCGGAGCTGATATAAATGGCATTGTCATCGTTGGTTGGTACCGCAAGTACCGCTGAGCCTGTATCATGAGTGGCTGGAAGAACAACCTTGCAGTTGAATCCAACCTCGTTCTGAATGTCCTGTGTAAATTCGCCCACTACTGTTCCCGGCATAGATACCGGCTGGAACATCTCTTTGTTGTATCCGAGCATATCGATCAGTTCATAATCCCAGTCATTTGTCGTCGGATTCACAAGCTGTCCTGTTGTCGCATTTGTATATTCATTTTTCTTCACACCTGTCAGCAGGGAATGGAAGTAATCCGGAATCATCAGGATTGCTTTTGCCTGTTCAAGGTACTCCGGATGAGTCTCTTTTACAGCCATCAGCTGATAGATTGTATTGAATATCTGCTTCTGGATACCTGTTCTCTCATACAATGCGGAAAGGGAAATCTTTTCATACACTTTCTCATCCATTCCATTCGTACGACTGTCACGATAGCCTACTGTATCTCCGAGGATCTGATCCTTCTCATCAAGA
>OLCR01000196.1_pt1 | contig 11588 bp, 9 predicted proteins | sample 1601901 | NCBI WGS metagenome assembly OLCR01 (sample SAMN02674597, study PRJEB24791) | human gut metagenome, SKBSTL013 | isolation source: stool | host: Homo sapiens | place: USA
GGACTTAACCCAACATCTCACGACACGAGCTGACGACAACCATGCACCACCTGTCACCGATGTTCCGAAGAAAAGCTTCCATTACGAAGCGGTCATCGGGATGTCAAGATCAGGTAAGGTTCTTCGCGTTGCTTCGAATTAAACCACATGCTCCACCGCTTGTGCGGGTCCCCGTCAATTCCTTTGAGTTTCATTCTTGCGAACGTACTCCCCAGGTGGACTACTTATTGCGTTTGCTGCGGCACCGAACAGCTTTGCTGCCCGACACCTAGTAGTCATCGTTTACGGCGTGGACTACCAGGGTATCTAATCCTGTTTGCTCCCCACGCTTTCGAGCCTCAACGTCAGTTACCGTCCAGTAAGCCGCCTTCGCCACTGGTGTTCCTCCTAATATCTACGCATTTCACCGCTACACTAGGAATTCCGATTGCCTCTCCGATACTCAAGAAAAGTAGTTTCAAATGCAGTTCACGAGTTAAGCCCGTGGATTTCACATCTGACTTGCCTTCCCGGCTACACGCCCTTTACACCCAGTAAATCCGGACAACGCTTGCCACCTACGTATTACCGCGGCTGCTGGCACGTAGTTAGCCGTGGCTTATTCGCCAGGTACCGTCTTCTACTCGTCCCCGACAAAAGAAGTTTACAACCCGAAAGCCTTCTTCCTTCACGCGGCGTTGCTGGGTCAGGCTTGCGCCCATTGCCCAATATTCCCCACTGCTGCCTCCCGTAGGAGTCTGGGCCGTATCTCAGTCCCAATGTGGCCGGTCAACCTCTCAGTCCGGCTACTGATCGTCGCCTTGGTGGGCCGTTACCTCACCAACTAGCTAATCAGACGCGAGGCCATCTTTCAGCGATAAATCTTTGACATAAAAACCATGCGATCTCTATGTGTCATGCGGTATTAGCAGTCGTTTCCAACTGTTGTCCCCCTCTGAAAGGCAGGTTCCTCACGCGTTACTCACCCGTCCGCCACTGTCCTCACCTTCCGTTGTCCGAAAACTCCTTCCAGTGATTCTCGTTCGACTTGCATGTGTTAAGCACGCCGCCAGCGTTCGTCCTGAGCCAGGATCAAACTCTCTATAAATCGTATCAACACAGCGTTTCCACTGAGCTAATCATTTTACAGAGCTATTTCCATAGCTTCATAAACTCTGCTCAAACACCGGGTAATTGACTAAACCCCAGCGTCCGAGCTTTTCAGTCGCGCATCTTCCGATGCGCTCCCGTCTGGTGCTTTGTTCGTTCATTGTTTAATTTACAAGATACACGCCCCGCACCCGCGGAACAGTTGGCATTTTACCACAAGCAGTTTCGTTTGTCAAGAACTTTTTTCGACATTCTTCACATTTTTTGAAACCGTTTGTCGTTCGCCGTCTTTACAGACGACTTATTTAGGATACCACATCGAGCTCGCTTTGTCAAGAACTTTTTTCGGGAAGTCTTGTTTTTTTCGGTTCTCCGTGTCTCCGCCGCGGCTCTCGCCGACAGCTTTGTTAGAATACCACCCCATTCCCCATTTGTCAACACCTTTTTCCCGCATTTTTCAACTTTTTTATCCCTGCCAGAAGGTGGGGTTATGAATCCGCTATTGCATCCTTGCCGCAGTTATGATATACTCCCTATTACCATATAATAACAGGAGCAACGACATGAAATACCCCTATCTGCTGCTGGACGCAGACAACACATTGTTTGATTTTGACGCGGGAAACCGGCACGCTTTTCATGAGGTGTGCGCCCGATATGACATCCCGGACACGGAGGAGAGCTTTCAGTGCTATAAGCGGTGCAACAACGCCATGTGGGCGGCCTTTGACCGGGGCGAGTGCACCAAGGACTTTCTGGTGGTGGAGCGGTTCCGGCGTTTTCTGAAGGAAATGGGCCTGGATCGGGATGCGGCCCGGTGCAACGAACTGCACCTACAGGTGCTGGGACAGAACACCCTGCTGCTGCCCCACGCCTTGGAGGTCTGCCGGGGCCTGTCCCGGGAGCACCGGCTGTACATCGTCACCAACGCCGTGGCGGCGGTGCAGCGGTCCCGGCTGGCGGGCAGCGCCATTGCGCCCTATATCACCGGGGCCTTTATTTCGGAGGAGGCCGGGGCCAGCAAGCCCAGTGCCGCATACTTCGACTACGTTTTCTCCCGCATTGATGGCATCACCCGGGAGAACTGCCTGCTGGTGGGGGACTCCCTGTCCAGCGACATCCGGGGAGCCAATAACTACGGCCTCCCCTGCTGCTGGTACAACCCCAAGGAAGCCGCCCGGCCGGAGGACCTGCGGATCGACTACGAGATTCTGGATCTGCGGCAGCTATACGACCTGGTGTGAAAGACTTTATAAGGAGTGATTCAGATGCATCCGAACTTTTCCCAGCTGACGCCCCGGTGGTTCAAGCGGGCCTTCGTGTATACCGGGAACATCGACGACTTCCGGTATCGCTTTGAAATGGACAAGGACAACGGCCTTCTGCACACGGCGGTCTACACCGTGTACTGCTTCGAGGTGGCCAAGGACGTGCAGCAGCAGGACTTCCCCTGGGACGACCAGGGCGTGGAGCAGCTGAAAGCCTGGCTGCAGGAGCGGTACGAGCACTATACCCGGGAGGGAAGCCTGTAAGAAAAAAAATTCCTCTGCAAGCATGCAGAGGAATTTTTTTATTTCTTATCCCAGGCCTTCAGGTCCTTCAGCTCGTTATACAGCCGCAGATAGCTGGCGTGGCGGCTGCGAGGGATCTTCCCTTGATGGACGGCCTCCAGCACGGCGCAGCCCTTCTCCTTGGTGTGGCTGCACCCCACAAAGCGGCAGCCGCCTACATAAGGGGCAAACTCCGGGAAGGTCTCCGGCAGGTGCTCCTTCAGCTCCAGGTCCAGCTCCTGGGTATCAAAGGACGCAAAGCCCGGGGTGTCGATGACATAGGTGTCCTGCCCCAGGGAAAACAGCTCCACATGGCGGGTGGTGTGCCGTCCCCGGCCCAGGGCCTTGCTGACCTCCCCCACCGCCAGGGAAAAACGGGGGTCCAGGGCGTTGAGAATGCTGGACTTTCCCACGCCGGAGTTGCCGGTGAAGGCGCTGAGCTTTCCGGCCAGCTCCCGGCGCAGCTCGTCGATCCCCTGGCCGGTGACGGCGCTGACCCGCAGCACCCGGATGGCAGAGCCGCTGTATATCCCGTACAGCTCCTCCGCCGGGTCCAGGTCGCACTTGTTCAGGCACAGCAGCACCCGGCAGTCCTTCAGGGCGGCAATGGCGCTGATGCGGTCGATGAGATACGGATCCGTCACCGGCAGGGCGGCGGAGGCGATGATCACCAGCTGGTCGATGTTGGCCGCCGCCGGGCGGTCGAAGGCGTTGCGGCGGGGCTCCACCGCCTCCACAAAGCCCTCGCCGCCGCCCAGCTCCCGGACCTGGACCCAGTCCCCCACCAGGGGGGACAGCCCCTCCCGGCGGAACTTGCCCCGGGCCCGGCATTGCAGGGTCTCCGCCCCGGTGTTCACATAGTAAAACCCGCTGAGAGCCTTTTCAATGCGTCCCCGGATCAAAACGTGATCTCCTGGGCCACGGCCTCGGTTCCGTTGATATACAGCTTGATGGTGGAGGTGGAACCGGCGCTGCCGTGGAAGGTGTAGGTAAAGGAGGCGGTGCCGCCGTCCACATAGGTGGAGTGGATGATGCTGCCGTCCTGCATGACCTCGATCTTCATATTGCTGTCGCTGCGGTACTGCTCGGGGATGTCGAACACCACCACCCGCTCAGCGGAGCTGGCGCCCTTGCTGACGGTGAACACGATCTCCGTGCCGGACTGCACCTCGGTGCCCTGCTGGATGCTCTGGCCGATGACGGTGCCCTCGGGCTTATCGCTGAACTCATACTGATGCTCGCCCACGGTCAGGCCCAGGGCCTCCGCCTGCTGGGCGGCGTCGTCAATGTGCATGGTCACGAAATTGGGCACGGTGAGGGGCTTGGTCTCCGGCCCCTTGCTGACGGTCAGCACCACGGTGTCGCCCTTGTTCAGGGGCTCACCGGCGGCGGGGGAGCTCTGCATCACCTGGCCCTCCGGCACGTCGGGGGAATAGGCCTCCGCCCGCTGGACATCCAGGTCCAGATGCAGGTTGCCCAGCTCCGTCTTGGCCATCAGGAACTCCTTGCCCACCACGGTGGGCATCAGCGTGTCGTCCTCCTGGGCGCAGAGATAGACCTTGATGACCAGGTTGTTCTTGCGGCTGCGGCCGCTGGCGGGGTCCTGCTCCACGATCTGGCCGGGCTCATACTTGTCGCTGGGCTTGGTGCCCAGCACCTCGATGCGGAAGACGTCCTTCACCTCGGGCAGGGCCTCGGCCTCCTCCAGGGTCTTGCCCAGAAGGTTCGGCACCTGGTGGGACGCCGTGCCATTGCCGGCGTCAAAGCCGCCGGCCACCAGCTTGAACACCACGAAAATCAGCACCAGGGCCAGGGCGAACCCGCCGATGACCAGGCCCACCACCTTGCGGCTGTGCTTCTTGTCCTCCTCTTCCTGGGCCACGGCGCTGTTGGCCCGGCTCACCGCCGCCACCTGGTTGGTAGGCAGGGGCTGGGTGGGCTCCTGGCACACCACGGCGGCCTTCAGGTCCTCCCGGATATAGTCCATGTCCACGGCGGGGTCCTTGCGGAATTTCTCCAGATCGTCCAGCATGGCGTCGGCGGTCTGGTAGCGCTTGGAGATGTCCGGGCACATGGCCTTCATGCAGATCAGCTCCAGGGCCTCGGGGATATCGGGATTCAGCTCCCGGGGGGTCTTGGGCACGGCGCTCAGGTGCTGGATGGCCACGGACACGGCGGAGTCCCCCTGGAAGGGCAGCTTGCCGGTGAGCATCTCATACAGCACCACGCCGGCGGAATAGATGTCGGACCGGGCGTCCACCCGGTCGCCCCGGGCCTGCTCCGGCGAGATATAGTGCACGGAGCCCAGGGTCTCCTGGGTCAGGGTCTGCCCCTGGTCCGCCAGGCACGCGATGCCGAAGTCGGCCACCCGGACGCTGCCGTCCCGCAGGACCATGATGTTCTGGGGCTTGATGTCCCGATGGATCACGCCCCGGCTGTGGGCATGGCTCAGGCCCCACATGATCTGGGTGATGAAGTGCAGCGCCTCCCGCCAGTCCATCTGGCCCCGGCGCTCCATATACTGCTTCAGGGTCACGCCGTCGATCAGCTCCATGACGATGTAGTCCACGTCATCGCTGCACGACACGTCGTATACCGACACAATGTTGGGGTGGGACAGCTGGGCCACGGCCCGGGACTCATCCATGAACCGGCGGCGGAAGTCGGCGTTCTGGGCCAGGTCGCTGTGCAGGATTTTCACCGCTACCAGCCGGTCCAGCCGGTGACACTTGGCCTTGTAGACGTTGGCCATGCCTCCCCTGCCGATCAGCTCCAGTATTTCGTAGCGATTATCCAGCATTTTACCAATGTAAGGATCCATATCGTCAATTCCTCCTTCAGTCGTTCATCAGCAGGATGGCCGTCACGTTGTCCGGCGCGCCCCGCTGCTTGGAAATGGCCATCAGCCGCTGCAAGCAGTCCTCCGGCTGTCCGTTATGCAGAATTTCAAACATAATTTCCTGGTCCGTGACGGTGTTCACCAGGCCGTCGGAGCACAGCAGCAGGAAATCCCCGGGCTTCCATTGCAGGGGGAAGCCGTCTGCCTCCACGGCGGGGTCCGGACCCAGGGCCCGGGTGATCAGGTTGCGGCGGGGGTGGCTGCGGGCCTGTCCCGGGGTCAGGTCTCCCTTTTCCACCATGTCCTCCACCAGGGAGTGGTCCCGGCTGATCTGGCGCAGGCCATCGGCTCCGGCCAGATAGGCCCGGCTGTCGCCTACGTTGCTGATGAGGACCTTGTCCCCCTTCACCAGGGCGGACACCAGGGTGGTGCCCATGCTTTTCAGCTCCGGATGACCGGCGGCCCGCTGGCGTATGGCAGCGTTGGCCGCCGTGACGGCCTCCTGCACCGCCCGGTCCAGGTGGCCGGAGTGCCCCGTTTCCGTCAGGGTGCGGATAAAGGTCTCCACCGCCACGGTGCTGGCGATGCTGCCCCCGGCCACGCCGCCCATGCCGTCGCACACCACGGCCACCGCGTAGCCGCCGGGCAGCTGGGCAAAGCCGAAGGCGTCCTGATTTTCATGGCGTATCAGGCCGGTGTCGGTGATCTCCCAATGCTTCATTCAGGGTCCTCCCCCTTTCTCTCCTCCATGGCGCGGCGGCGCAGCTGGCCGCAGGAGGCGTCGATATCCCCGCCCAGGCTCCGCCGCACGGTGGCGGTGATGCCGTGGGACTCCAGCCGCTTCTGGAAGGCCGCAATGCGGCGGCTGGGCTTGAAGGGGCTTTCCACCACGTCGTTGAGAGGGATCAGGTTCACATGGCCCGGCATACCGGCGATGCGCCGGGCGATCAGGTCCGCCTGCCAGTCGTGATCGTTGACCCCGTCGATCATGGCGTATTCAAAGGATATGCGCCGCCCGGTCCGGCGGAAATACCGGTGGCAGGCGGCAAACAGCTCCTCCACGTCCCAGGCCCGGTTCACCGGCATGATCCGGGACCGGGTCTCGCTGTCCGGCGCGTGGAGGGACACCGACAGCGTCAGCTGCAGGTCCTCCTCCGCCAGGGCGTCGATGCCCGGCACCACGCCGCAGGTGGACAGGCTGATATGGCGCATGCCGATGTTCAGCCCGTCGGGATGGTTCACCAGCCGCAGAAAGCGCAGCACGTTGTCCCGGTTGTCCAGGGGCTCTCCAATACCCATCAGCACGATATTGGAGATCTCCCGGCCGGAATCCAGCTGGGTAAACAGCACCTGGTCCAGCATCTCCCCGGCGGTCAGGTCCCGGACCTTTCCGGCCACGGTGCTGGCGCAGAAGGCGCAGCCCATGCGGCAGCCCACCTGGGAGGAGATGCACACGGTATTGCCGTGGTGATACTGCATCAGCACCGTTTCGATGCAGTTGCCGTCCGGCAGCTCCCACAGGTATTTTATGGTGCCGTCCAGCCGGGATTCTTGCTTCCGGGCCACGGTGGGCACGGAGATGGTGTACGCCTGGGCCAGCTGCTGGCGCAGGGGTTTGGATAGATTGCTCATTTCGTCGAAGGAGCGCACCCCCCGGTGCAGCCAGGTGAACACCTGCTTGCCCCGGAAGGCGGGCTGGCCCATGTCCGCCAGCACCCGGGTGATCTCCTCCTCCGTCATGCATCGCATGTCCGTCAATTTGCTCAGTCCTTTCTGCGCATCCGGCAGATATAAAACCCGTCGGTGCCGTGGCGCTGGGGCCACAGGGTCACCTGCCCCGGGCAGGGTCCCACCGGCAGGGGAAACGCCGTCCGCACCGGCTCAAACTCCGGGTGCTTGTCCAGGAAATCCCCGGTGACGTCCTCGTTCTCCTCCGGCAGCACCGTGCAGGTGGAATACACCAGCGTGCCGCCGGGGCGCACATAGCCGGAGGCGTTTTCCAGGATGGCCCGCTGCACCAGCGGCAGCTGGGCCAGCTCCTTGGGGTTCTTATAGCGGATATCCGGCTTTTTCCGGATGATCCCCAGCCCCGAACAGGGCACGTCGGCCATGACCACGTCGGCCTGCCCCTCCCAGGCGGCGTGCCTCTCCCGGGCGTCGGCGGCGGCCGCGCGGATGCAGGTCAGCCCCAGGCGCTGGGCACCGCTTTCGATGAGCTTCACCTTGTAGGGGTGAACGTCGCAGGACAGGATCTGCCCCCGGTCGCCCATGTCCATGGCCATGGAGAAGGATTTCCCTCCCGGTGCGGCGCACACGTCCAGCACCCGGTCCCCCGGGGCGGCGGAGGCCGCCATAGCGGCCAGACGGGCCGCCGCGTCCTGGACCAGGAACCGTCCCTCCCGGAAGGCGGGCAGGCTGCGCAGGTCCCCGGTGCCGGTGATCTCCAGGCAGCCCTCCAGCCAGGGGTGGGGCTGCACGGTGACGCCGTCGCCCCGCAGCTCCCGCTCCAGGTCCTCCGCCGTGGTTTTCAGGGGGTTCACCTGGATGCAGGTGGGAACGGCGTCGTTGTCCAGCCGCAGGAACTCCTGGGTCTCGTCGGGGCCGATCAGGTCCAGCAGCCGCAGCACCAGCCACTTGGGATGGCTGTACCGCAGGGAGAGATAGTCCGCCGTGGACCCCTTGGGCAGGTCCGGCATATCCATCCAGTGCTCCACAAACCGCCGCAGCACGGCGTTGACCATACCGGCGGCCTTGGGCCGCCCGTGGCGGCGGGTCATCTCCACCGCCTCGTTGACGGCGGCCCGGTGGGGCACCCGGTCCATAAACAATATCTGATAGCCGCCGATGCGCAGGATGCTGCGGATCACCGGCTCCAGCCGCTCCGGCTTCTGGGCGCACCAGCAGCCGATGTAGTAGTCCAGCAGCATCCGGTTCTGCATCACCCCATAGCACAGGCGGGTGGCAAAGGCCGCGTCCCGGCTGTCCAGCCCGTTTTGGGCGATCAGACGGCGCAGGGCCTCATCGGACCAGGCGTTGGCCTTGTCCACCTGCATCAGCGCATCCAGAGCCACGTCCCGGGCGCTGCGCTTCTCCCGGGGGCTCATGCCTCCACCTGCAGGGGATGGCCCCGCAGATAGTCCGCCGCCGCCATCCGGCGGCCCCCCTGGGGCTGCAGCTCCAGAATCCGCAGCAGATGTCCGTCGCCGCAGGCCACGTCGATGCCCGCCTTTCCGGCGGCCGCCACGGCGCCGGGGGCTTTTCCGGTCTCGCCCAGGACCTCCGTGCGGAATATCTTCACCGTAGCCCCGCCCAGCTCCGTGGAGGCGCAGGGCCAGGGAATCAGGCCCCGGACCTGGTTATGGATATGCCCGGCGGGCTTTGTCCAGTCGATGATGCCCATGTCCTTGGTGAGCATGGGGGCGTAGGTATAGGCGCTGTGGTCCTGAACCGTGCGGTGAGCGGTTCCGGCACGAAGCTGTTCCACAGTTTCGGACAGCGCCTGGGCCCCCAGCTCCGCCAGCCGCGCCGTCAGCGTCTGGGCGTCCTCCTGGGGGTCGATATCGGTTTTCAGCACATGCAGAATGTCCCCGGCATCCAGCTCCTTGGCCATGTACATGATGGTCACGCCGGTCTCCCTCTCGCCGTTGAGGATGGCCCAGTTGATGGGAGCCGCCCCCCGGTATTTGGGCAGCAGGGACGAATGGACGTTGATGGAGCCGTAAGGTGGGGTGTTCAGAATGTCCTCCGGCAGGATGCGGCCATAGGCCGCCACCACGATCAGCTCCGGATGCAGCTCCCGCACCAGGGCCAGGGCCGTGCCGTCCCGCATTTTCGTGGGCTGATACACGGACAGCCCCTGGGACAGGGCGTATTCCTTCACCGGCGAAAAAGCCAGCTTATGCCCCCGGTTTTTGGGGCGGTCCGGCTGGGTGAATACGCCGCAGATCTCGTGCCCGTCCTCCACCAGCCGCTTCAGGGACGCCACCGCGAAATCCGGCGTGCCCATAAACAGGATCCTCACTCCTCGTCGTCTCCCTCTTCCTGCTGGATATACTCCTCCAGCTCCTCCTCGGTCAGCAGATGGTCCGTGCGCTCCACGAACAGATGACCGTCCAGATGCTCGATCTCGTGGCAGAAGCACCGGGCCGTCAGGGCCTCGTCCTCCACCTCGAAAAATGCGCCGTCCCGGTCCTGGGCCCGGACCCGCACCGTGTAAGGACGGGTCACAATACCGAACTTTCCGGGCACGCTGAGGCAGCCCTCCAACCCGGTCTGTTCGCCGTCGGTGGCGATGATCTCGGGGTTCACCAGCTCGATGATCTCGTCATCCTCGTTCATCACCACGCACACCCGGCGCAGAATGCCCACCTGGGGCGCGGCCAGGCCCACGCCGCCGGAGTCCAGCAGCGTGTCCTTCAGGTCGTCCAGCAGGGTGTGAAGCCGGCCGTTGAACTCCGTCACCGGGCGGCACACCTTGGTCAGGCAGGGCTCCCCCTGCAATACGATTTTTCTCAATGCCATGGTCGTATACCTCTTTTATCAGTCCATCAGATTACAATCGGTGTAAATATGCAGCGCTTTGTGCTCCGGCCGCCGGGAAAACTCCTTCATAAACGCCGACAGCAGGCCCCGCAGGGTCTTGTCGTTGCGGCCGATCACCGTTACCCGGTAGCGGTAGCGATTGTTGACCTTCACCACGGGAGCCGGGGCCGGGCCCAGAATATCCAGGGCCATGCCGCGATAGGGCTCCTGCCCGGCGGCGGAACGCAGTCCGTCCCGCAGACCGGCGGCGGCCCGGCGCACCGGACCCTCCTCGGGGCCGGTGACGGTGATGAAAAACTGGTCGGCAAAGGGCGGGTCCCGCCGCAGCTGCCGCAGGCGGATCTCGCCGTCGTAAAACCGGTCATAGTCCTGGTCCGCTGCGGCCAGGATCACGTCGTTCTGGGGGGTGTAGGTCTGGATCACCGCCCGGCCGGGCTTGTCCCCCCGTCCGGCCCGGCCCACCACCTGGGTCAGCAGGCTGAAGGTCCGCTCCGAGGCCCGGTAGTGGTCCACATACAGAGACATATCCGCCGCCAGGACGCCTACCAGCGTCACATTGGCAAAGTCCAGCCCCTTGGCCACCATCTGGGTCCCCAGCAGGATGGGCACCCGCCGCACCTGGAAATCCCGGAGGATCTTCTCATGTCCCTGGCTGACGGTGTCGGCGTCCATGCGGAGGATTTCCGCCTCCGGGAACAGGGCGTGCAGCTCCTCCTCCGCCCGCTGGGTGCCCACGCCGATGTGCTTCATGGCGCCGCCGCACTCCGGGCAGGCTTCGCTGCTTTTTTCGGAATAGCCGCAGTAGTGGCACATCATCCGCCCGTTGGCGGAGTGATAGGTCAGATACACGCTGCACCGGGGGCACTGGGGCACATAGCCGCACTGGGGGCACAGCAGCTCCCGGCTGCTGCCCCGGCGGTTGAGAAACAGGATGCTCTGCTCCCCGGCCTCCAGATTCTTCTCCAGCTCCCGGGCCAGCTCCCGGCTGATGCAGCCGGCGTTGCCGTCCCGCAGCTCCCGGCGCATATCCGCCAGGATCACCCGGGGCATCCGGTGGGCGTTGTAGCGCCGCCGCAGCAGCGCCAGCTGATAGTCCCCCCGGCGGGCGTAATACGCCGTTTCCACCGTGGGGGTGGCCGAACCCAGCAAGAGCCGGGCATTTTCCCGGAAACAGCGGTATTTGGCGATATCCCTTGCGTGATAGCAGGGGGGATTTTCGGATTCGTAGGAGCTCTCCTGCTCCTCGTCCAGGATGATCAGCCCCAGATTTTCCAGCGGGGCGAACACCGCCGACCGGGTACCCAGCACGATGTGTGCCTCTCCCCGGCGGATGCGCTTCCACTGGTCGTACCGCTCCGTCAGCCGCAGGCCGCTGTGCAGCAGGGCCACCTGGTCCCCGAAGTAGGCGGAAAACCGCGCCATCATCTGGGGCGTCAGGGCGATTTCCGGCACCAGGAGCAGGGCGCTTTTGCCCGTTTCCAGGCAGGTTTGAATGAGTTTAATATAGACGGAGGTCTTGCCGGAGCCGGTCACACCCTCAAGGAGCGCAACCCCCGGATTACCTTGCG
>OLCR01000209.1_pt1 | contig 11237 bp, 8 predicted proteins | sample 1601901 | NCBI WGS metagenome assembly OLCR01 (sample SAMN02674597, study PRJEB24791) | human gut metagenome, SKBSTL013 | isolation source: stool | host: Homo sapiens | place: USA
TTTAGAAAATGTTTCAACAAATGTCGTATCAAAAAATGAGAGTGCAATATCTCAAATACGTTTTTTTAAATCAGTACAAAATCTTGCAGTTTTTTGTGCACAAAAAAATATATCCTTGTTCTTTAACGATATACTTAATAAGTCTTTACAAGTTAATGATTTAAATGATGAAGAGATTGCATTGTCAGACGTAGTAAAATCATTATTTGATTTTGCAAGAATGAGATTTCAAGTAGTAAAAGTAAATCAATTAGGTGTAAACTATTCAAATACTTTTATCCCTGTAAATGTGCATACAGAATCTGAAAATGAAGTTATGCAAGGCTGTATTCCACTATTTATTAATGGTTATGGAGATTTTCCAGAAGAAATTTTTAATAAATTAGAAAAAATTGTAGAAGCAATTAATATTGCATTGAAAGCAATTATACCTAATTTATCAATAGAATTAGTGAAAACTAATGAAGAAAAAAATAAAGAAGGAATAAATATAATTCAGGTGGAAGTTTATTCTAATAGAGATGGAAAAAGGTTTTTAACTAAGTATGAATCGGAAGGAATTAAAAGAATTATTTCTCTTTTAAATTATTTAATTTCTTTATACAATAATCCAAGTGTATGTCTGATCGTAGATGAATTGGATGCAGGTATTTTTGAATATTTATTAGGAGAATTAATAGGGGTTTTGTCGGAAGAAGCTAAGGGACAGTTAATATTTACATCTCATAATCTTCGAATAATGGAAAAATTGGATAAGAGAAATATTATTTGTTCAACAATTAATCCTAATAATAGATATATTTCGTTAAAAGGAATAGAAAAGACTCATAATCGTAGAGATTTTTATATAAGAACAATAGTTCTTGGAGGACAAAAAGAGAAGATATATGATGATACCGATCTTCAAGATATGGGATATGCATTTAGAAAAGCAGGGGAAACTGAAAAAAACAGCGTCAAAATTCAATTTTCAGACGAATTTATGAAGTTACTAAAAAATAATTGATTGAGTAATATTTCGAGAGGATGAAGCTTTAAATATGAGTAAAATGGATAAAGCAGTAATTTTTATTGTTGAAGGAGCTACAGATCGAAGAGCATTAGAAAATATATTCAAAAAAATATATAGACATAAAGAAATCCATTTTGAATTTACTCATGGAGATATTACTTCTGATGAAAATATAAATAAAGATAATGTCGAATCAGAGATATATAAGTTTGTAGATAAATATCGAAAAGACAAAAAACTGAAACCTAGTGATATATGGCAAATAGTACAGATATTTGACACGGATGGTACATATGTTGATGATTCGGCAATTGTAAAGGGAAAAAGTACAGAATTTATATATTCGACAGAAAATATTTTTTGCAAGAATATTCAAAAAGTAAAAGAACGTAATGAGCATAAACGTGAAATAATGAATTATTTGCTTGGATGTAATAATATTAAGGGAATACCTTATAAATGTTATTATTTATCAAGTAATTTAGATCATGCGCTATATAATCAACTTAATTTAGATGAAGAGTTAAAAAAACAATATTCGCAAGCATTTTATGAACAATTTATGGGAAAAGAGTTATTGTTTATAAATTTTCTTGAGATGGAGGTAGCTAATGGTGTTCCGGAAAGTTTTCCAGCATCATGGAGATATATACAAGAAGATTTACATTCATTAGAGAGACATACTAACCTGTATATATATTTTAGGGAAAATCCGATATTATAAATTGTTAATCAAAGAAGTAGGCAGTGATAATACCATGATAACAAAATCTCCAGAAACCACACGGACACAACCGAAAATCCGGATTTTTCCCCATGAAACACAAGAAAAATCACTATTTGCACACCGCAATACACAGGTCTGATACCGCGAAGGTGGACGTATAGTAGGATCAGGTACAGTTGCTACAATCATCGAGTAATTAATATCTAGTTAGATTTAATATCGATCCAAAATCCCTAGAAGTCTAAGGCTTCTAGGGATTTTGGATAATCAAAGTTCTTGAGGGTTTGCCGAACTAATTGAGAGTCAGTCGTGAGGGGGTGGCTCTTTTTGTGTGTCAGTTTTTGAGGGTTTGGTTTGAGGGTCTGGAATAATTCCAGGCCCTCTTGAATAATTAGTCAAAAATCATATTCGTTAGGATATGAGATATTGTTTTCGGATAAGATTTTTTGCAGTGTTTGATATATTTGTATTGACGTTCAATTTCAATCCAGTTACCATGACAAAGCGAGTTTGCTTCTTCTAGTTCATAACGTGTAAGCTCATAATCTGTCCAAAGTGGACATGAATGGTTTTTGTTAAAAGCCTTGTTTGAATTATAACTCATTTATGTCTAGAAATTGCCCCCTCTGTGTTCAAAATTAGTTTACCACTTCACCTCTCAAATCAGCCTCACAATCTAACCCCTCAAAAAGACTGCCCCTCAAAAACTTTGATTATCCGGGATTTTTGCATTACATGGAAATATAAAAAAGTATTTTTAAAAATATGTTGTGCTTTGAAAAATCCTATTGAAACTGCCTGCATTTCTCAGTATAATATCACTATATTAGGAAATACTTTGAAAAACGTCTGTTAGGGAAGATTCTCTAACGGACGTTTTTGGGGATAATCAAAATCATATGGCTAATGGGAGGAATTTATGGATAAGGCATATTTAAAGCGGGCAAGTACCGTTGCAAAGGTCATTTTTGGAAATGTTTTCTATGCTTTTGTAATCAAACTTTTTCTTTTACCGGGGAATCTGATGACAGGAGGAACAACCGGTATTGGTCTGGTAGTGAAGCATTTTACGGGAGCATCAATTTCTGGATTTGTCTTAGCATTTAATATTGTGATGCTGATAGTTGGAGTGATTTTTCTTGGTAAGAAATTTGCACTGACGACAATTCTCAGTTCTTTCACATATCCAATTGCATTGGAAGCGGCCAATCATATTTTTGGTGATCTGGTGATTACGGATAATTCAATGCTGAATACGATTTTTGCCGGACTTGGAATCGGGATTGGACTTGGTATTGTAATTCGAACAGGAGCTTCTACCGGAGGTATGGATATTCCACCGTTGATTCTGAATAAGTATTTTCGAATTCCGGTGTCAGTGAGTCTGAATGTATTTGATATATTGATTCTGTTACCGCAGATTCTATATAATCCTCCGGAACGCGTTTTATACGGTATATTGCTGGTAATGATCTACACGACAGTGCTGGACAAAGTGTTAGTGATGGGAAATACCAAGACGGAAGTGAAGATTATCAGCAAACAGGTGGAAGAAGTACGTCAGGCGATTCTTGCGCAGGTAGACAGAGGCGTGACGATGCTGTATGGGGAAGGCGGTTACAAACAAGAACAAAAGCAGATTGTATTGAGTATTGTGTCTAATCGAGAACTTCCACAAGTTGAGAAATTGATCAGACAGATTGACCCGGAGGCATTTATGATCATCAGCAGAGTTACAGAGGTACGAGGAAGAGGCTTCTCTTTGAGTAAACATTACGGAGAAGAGGAAGGCTGATGATGCTGCAAAAACAGTACTGTAGATTAAACATTTATAGAATTAAGGAAGAACAGTTGTATGCTAAATAAAAAAGATTTCTTAAAATACGCATCAAAATTAGCCTTTCCGATCATGATTCAAAATTTGATTGGAACATTGGTAAACATTGCCGATACGGTAATGCTTGGATACGTAAGCCAGACGGCGATGTCAGCTTCATCACTTGCGAACCAGTATACGTTTATTCTTTTCTGCTTATATTACGGTATGGCTACAGGAACTTCGGTTCTGTGTGCCCAGTACTGGGGAAAAGGGGATAAAAAGACAGTAGAAAGGATTCTCGGTCTGGCGGAACGGATTTCACTGATCGTCTCGCTTATATTTTTCGTTATTTCCTTTACTATGCCGGTTACGGTTATGAAGATTTTCACAAATAGTCCGGATACGATTGCTGCCGGAAGTGAGTATTTGAAGGTGATTTCATTTTCATTTATGTTTATGGGGTTCTCGCAGGTTTTTATGAGCGCTCTTCGAAGTATTGGAAAAATAATGCTGCCTTCTATTACGTACATTGTTTCTCTTTGTGTCAATGTATTTTGTAATGCCACATTTATCTTTGGTCTGTTTGGATTTCCAAAGCTTGGCGTTACAGGTGTTGCACTTGGTACTGTGATTGCCAGAATTACAGAGGTATTAATTTGTCTCATCTATTCATTAAACAGTTCAGATGTCAGATTCCGGATAAAATATTTCTTTGCGAAATCAGGTATTTTGTTTCATGACTTTATGAAAATTGCCACTCCAGCCGTGGTAAATGATGTTGTCTGGAGTTTTGCCACTTCAGCATTTGCAGCAATTCTTGGGCATATCGGAGATGACATGGTTGCCGCAAATGCGGTTGCTGTTATGGTGGTAAATATTGGTGCTATTGCCTGCCGCGGTTTTGCAAATGCTACGACTATCATTATCAGCCAGGAGTTAGGGAAAGATCAAATTGATACAGCCGGAGAATACGGGAAACGGATGCTTAGGATAACACTTGCTGTAAGCATGATCGGATGCGTTATTATTCTGGCGATTCGTCCTCTGATACTGGACTTCTATCGGGATAAATTGACCGAGACTGCCCTTTCTTATCTTAGCATTTTTATAATTATGACAACCTGGCGTCTTGTGGGAGAAGGGATTAATACCTGCCTTATATGCGGTTGTTTCAGAGGTGGCGGAGATTCCAGATTTGGAATGATCGTAGATTCCATATTTATGTGGCTTGTTGCAGTTCCGGCTACTTTCCTTGCAGCATATGTTTTTAAATTACCGCCTGTCTGGGTTTACTTTGTAATGACTTTAGATGAGTTCGAGAAAATGCCAGTGGTATTTATTCACTATTTCAGAAAGAAATGGCTTACAAATATTACCAGAGATTTTGATTGAGGAGAAGTATGATCATGTCAAAAGATGAATATCTAATCACAGATGCGCCCCTGAAAGCGTTAACTGTTTTTGCAATGCCTATGATCTTAGGCAGTTTTTTTCAGCAGATATATAATATGGCTGATTCGATCATTGTCGGTCAGTTTGTTGGTTCTTCGGCACTTGCGGCTGTCGGTGCCTGTGCTGCACTTACGAATGTTTTCATTTGTGTAGCTCTGGGCGCCGGTGTAGGCGCAGGTGTACTCGTAAGCCGTTATTTTGGAGCCAGAGATTATGGTAAAATGAAAACAATTGTGTCGACATCGCTGATCAGCTTTTTAGTCCTGAGCATACTACTTGGAATCTTTGGTTTTTGCTTTTCACATTCAATGATGAGTTTATTACAAACACCTCCTGATATACTGGATGAAGCAGTACTGTATCTGCGGGTTTATTTTGTGGGATTCCCATTTCTGTTTATGTACAACATCCTTTCAACGATGTTTACTTCCATCGGTGAATCCAGAATTCCGTTGGTTCTTCTGATTTTTTCATCTGTATTAAATATTTTTATGGATCTTTGGATGGTAGCCGGACTTGGTCTCGGCGTATTTGGTGCGGCTCTGGCAACACTTATTGCACAGGGGATTTCCGCGGTCTTTTCATTTCTGATTTTCCTTTATAGAATGAGACGGTATAAATGTCAGTTTGAATGGTTTGACGGACAGGAGTTATATTCGATGCTTCAAATTGCCATACCGTCAGTTCTTCAGCAGTCTACAGTGTCGATTGGTATGATGATCGTACAGGCGGTTGTAAATCCATTTGGCACACAGGCGCTCGCAGGTTATTCGGCAACGATGCGAGTGGAAAATGTTTTTTCACTGATTTTTGTATCCATCGGCAATGCGATTTCGCCGTATATATCCCAGAATCTTGGTGCAAAGAAAATCGAACGGCTCAAAAAAGGCTATCATGCGGCACTGGTGTTGGATCTATGTTTCGCAGTCCTTGCTTTTCTGGTCATTGAATCACTGCACAATCAGATTTCTTCCTTATTCCTTGGAAAAGATGGAACAGCTTTAGCGTATCAGGTATCCGGTGATTATATGAGATGGCTCGGATATTTTTTCATCTTTATGGGTATCAAGATGGCAACCGATGGTGTTCTTCGCGGACTTGGAATCATGCGTCCGTTTCTCATTGCGAATATGGTAAATCTTGCGATCCGTTTGTCTGTCGCTTTGATTTGTGCACCGCGGTTCGGAATTGCATTTGTCTGGCTTGCAGTACCGGCCGGATGGCTTGCAAACTTCTTGATTTCTTATGCAGCACTCAGAAAATCATGGCCGAGTATTGAGGAAGATAAAGGAGCAATATCATGCAGAAAATACTGATTGTAGAAGACGATACAAATATTAATAACTTGCTTCAGGAGGCATTATCCAAAGAAGGCTATTCCTGTGAGCAGGCATTTTCCGGGACCGAAGCAAAGCTGCTTTTAAATATGCAGGAGCACGGTTATGCACTCGTGCTGCTGGATCTGATGCTGCCCGGAATTCCAGGTGAGGCAGTTCTGGAGGAAATACGGAAAAAGGGAAATCTTCCGGTTATTGTGTTGACTGCAAAAGACAGCCTGGATGAAAAGGTAGAGGTTTTAACGAGCGGAGCGGATGATTATATAACGAAACCATTTGAAATCAGGGAAGTGCTGGCAAGAGTTCAGGTACAACTCCGTCATAAAGAAGAAAAGGAAGCAGAGGAACAGCATACGCTTTCATTTAAAGATATGCTATTAAACAGAGATACATTTCAGGTTGAAATTGCTGGAAAGATACTTCCGAAGATCACAAAACAGGAGTTTGCGATTTTAGAATTACTGCTCAGGAATCCAAAACAGGTTTTCAGTAAAGAGGATATTTTCGAATATGCCTGGGACGAACCTTATATGGGTGAGACGAAGACATTGGACGTACATATCAGCAACATCCGCAAGAAGATCAAACAAGTGACTTCGGAGGAATACATTGAGACAGTATGGGGAATCGGTTATCGTCTTCATGCGTAATCTTTACTCTTTTTTTACTATTTATTTGCGTTTGATTAGGATTCATCTTTTATGATAAATGCAGATAAGAAAAAGGAGATGAAAAACTTGATTGAGATGTTATTGGAAACACGAGGACTGACGAAGCGGTATGGACATCATAAAGCTGTGGACAGTGTCAGCATGCATATTAAAAAGGGCGCTATCTATGGATTTATCGGACGAAATGGAGCCGGGAAGACGACTTGCCTGAAGATGATCAGTGGACTTTCCAGGCCAACGAGTGGAGAGATTGAGATCTTCGGATATAAGGGAAAGGATTTACAGAAAGTCCGCTCCCGAGTGGGATGTCTGATTGAAGCACCGGGATTATATGGAAATATGACCGCATATGAAAATCTGAATATCAAATGCAAGCTGTTTGGGATAAAGAAAGCAGGTTACATTGATGAGATATTGAAAACAGTAGGTCTGGAGCATGTGGGACGGAAAAAGACAAAACACTTTTCTCTTGGAATGAAACAGCGTCTGGGAATTGGTCTTGCGTTGGTTGGAGAACCGGATCTGTTAGTCCTTGATGAACCGATCAATGGGTTGGATCCACAGGGAATTGCTGAGGTCCGTGACACGATTCAGAGACTTCAGAAAGAGAGGAATATGACGATTTGCATTTCCAGTCATATACTGGAGGAATTATCGAAGATTGCTACCGATTATGGAATCATTCACAATGGAAGTTTATTGCAGGAGCTTACGAGAGAAGAATTAATGCGAAGATGCAGTGAGCGGATGGAATTAACACTGGCTGATCCGAAGCTGGCAATTCCGGTGCTGGATGCTATGGGATTCACGAATTATCAGGTAACAGACAAAGAACATATTCACATTTTTGAACGTCTGAATGAAAGTGCAACGTTGAATATGGAGCTTGCAAAGGCAGGAATTCCGGTAAAAGGGCTTGCTATAACGAGTGAAGAACTGGAAACGTATTTTCTGAATCTGACAGGAGGTGCCAGCCATGCTTAATATGATAAAAATGGATTTGTACCGGATGTTTCGCACCAAAAGTATGTATGTAGTATGGATCGTGCTGGCTGTGTCAGTACTGTTTACAACATTTATGTGTAAAACAGATTATGATTCATTAAGTAAAGAAGATACCGTGCGGCAGGAGCAGTTTGCGGAACCGACTGCAGAGAATATTAATGTGGGAATGATGGTGACGCTGCCGACAGAACCGGGAGAAAAGGTTACGGTGTATGACATTTTCTTTGCAAATTCTCAGGGGAAATTTTATGCGTTGTTTCTGGTGATTTTTGCTGTGATGTTTTCAACAGCGGATATCGGAAGCGGTTATATTAAAAATATTGGCGGCCAGGTTCAAAAAAGAGGAGCACTGATTTTTTCCAGATCCATTGCGTTGGCGGTCTTTACGGTGCTGACAATGGCAGGAGCATTCTTGCTCCAGGGAGCTGCGAACTATATAGTATTCAAAGAATTGACGTGGGGAAGTTCAAAAGCTGTTCTGTCTTATTTCCTGACGGAGCTGGCACTTCATTATGCACTCGTGTTGATCTGCATGGCGATTGCAATTATTCTGAAAAATAATGTGATCAGCATGGTCATCGCGATTTGTCTTACAATGAATATAATGAGTATCGTATACGGATTAATAAACAGTGCTGTTCGGAAAATGGGAATCCAGAATTTCCAGATTTATAAGTATACGATAACCGGGAAATTATCACTGCTTCCTATGAATCCAAGTGGAAATGAGTGTCTGGTAGCATTCGGCGTGGCGATTGTGTTTGCTGTCATAATGATAGCTGCAAGCAGTGCTGTTTTTCAAAAGAGGGATATTTAGCGGATGTATATCGTAATTGGAATATTAGCAGGAATTATCATTTTACAATTTATTATTATGTGGAAATATCAGCGGCAGGTGAAGGACATCTGCCGCCAATTGGCGTTCTTGATGAAACATGACAGTAACATGTTGATTCAACGCGAGTTTGATTTGGGTGGAATCGGAACGCTTTCAGACAGATTGAATGAACTTCTGGAATTACAAAGAAAAGAGAAGCAGCGTTATCAGGAGAAAGAAGCTTTGATCGCGGATACTTATACGAACCTTTCCCATGATATCCGGACACCGCTGACATCTCTGGATGGATATTTTCAGCTTATGGAAGAATGCGAAAATGTCGAAGACCAGAGACGTTATCTGAATATTATTCATGAAAGAATACACAGTCTGAATGAAATGCTGGAAGAACTTTTCATGTTCACAAAGTTAAAAAATGAATCCTATAGTCTGGAACTGACGCCTTGCTGTATCAACCGGATTCTGAAAGAAACGGTGTTTTCCTATTATGATGACTGGGTAAGAAGGGGAATCCAGCCGGATATTCAGATTACAGAAGAACTGCTATCTATAGCCGGAAATAAACAAGGACTCCACCGTGTTATTCAGAATGTAATTAAAAATGGCCTGGATCATGGAGAAAAGAAGATAAGTATTGTGTTAGAACGCAAGCAGGAACGCGCGGTATTACGAATCAGCAATCAGGTGATACATTCGGAGCAGATCGATATAGAACATGTCTTTGACAGATTTTATAAAGCGGATGTGGCAAGGAGCAAAACATCTACCGGATTGGGACTATCTATTGCAAAGGAACTTGTGAAACGTATGAATGGAGAAATCAGCGCAAAGACAGAGAAAAATGAGTTTATTATTGAGATGAGATTTCCGCTTTCTATCTAAAAAATCAGTAAAAATTGCACTTTATTGAGTTACAATGCTGAATTGTGAAAATTTAGATTTACCGAAACACTCAAATATGTTAATATGGTAGCAGTTATTTCAAAACTATAGATCAGATTGAAGGAGGTCTTTACATGATTAAATTGTACGAGAATGGCGTATATCTTCTCAATGGAACAGAGATAGTAGAAGACACAGGAAATGTGCAGGTTCCGCTGACGAAGGAAGAAGCCGCTCAGAACACAATGGCATATGGTATTTTAAAGGCACACAATACATCCGAGAACATGGAGCGTCTGCAGATCCGTTTTGATAAGCTGACATCCCATGATATCACATTTGTTGGAATTATCCAGACAGCACGTGCGTCAGGACTTGAGAAGTTCCCGATGCCGTATGTACTTACAAACTGTCATAACAGTCTTTGTGCAGTTGGTGGAACAATCAACGAAGATGATCATATGTTTGGACTAACTTGTGCGAAGAAGTACGGCGGTATGTATGTACCACCGCATCAGGCAGTTATCCATCAGTTTGCCCGTGAGATGCTTGCAGGCGGAGGAAAGATGATCCTTGGATCTGACAGCCATACACGTTACGGAGCACTCGGAACGATGGCTATGGGTGAAGGTGGACCAGAGCTTGTGAAACAGCTTCTGAACAAGACTTATGATATTAAAATGCCGGGCGTGATCGGAATCTACTTAGACGGAGAGCCGATGAAAGGTGTAGGACCGCAGGACGTTGCTCTTGCAATCATCGGAGCTACATTCAAGAACGGCTATGTGAATAACAAGGTTATGGAGTTTGTTGGACCTGGAGTCAGCAAGCTTAGTGCAGATTTCCGTATCGGAATCGACGTTATGACAACAGAGACAACTTGTCTGTCTTCTATCTGGAGAACAGATGACAAGATCAAAGAATTTTATGAGATTCATGGAAGATCTGAAGACTTTAAGGAATTAAATCCTGGAAAAGTTGCTTACTATGATGGAATCGTGGAAGTTGACTTAGATAAGATCAAACCAATGATCGCTATGCCATTCCATCCAAGCAATACATATACGATCGAAGAGGTGAATGCAAACCTTGACGATATTCTTGCAGATGTAGAAAAACGTGCATTAGTAAGTTTAGATGGTGCAGTTGACTATTCTTTAAGAGATAAAGTCCACGATGGAAAACTTTATGTAGATCAGGGAATCATTGCAGGATGTGCAGGTGGTGGATATGAAAATATCTGTGCAGCGGCTAATATTTTAAAAGGAGCAAGTATTGGTTCTGATGAATTTACATTAAGCGTATATCCTGCAAGTACACCAATTTATATGGAACTTGTGAAGAATGGAGCAGTTGCAGATCTGATGCAGACAGGTGCGATCGTTAAGACAGCATTCTGTGGACCATGTTTTGGTGCTGGAGATACACCTGCAAATAATGCGTTTAGTATTCGTCATTCAACAAGAAACTTCCCGAACCGTGAAGGTTCTAAAC
>OLCR01000216.1_pt1 | contig 11143 bp, 9 predicted proteins | sample 1601901 | NCBI WGS metagenome assembly OLCR01 (sample SAMN02674597, study PRJEB24791) | human gut metagenome, SKBSTL013 | isolation source: stool | host: Homo sapiens | place: USA
ATGGCCGCATCGACTGGCTGGAGTCCAACAATGAATACTGGCTGGAGCGGGACGCTGCCCTGCGCACCGACTTCCACATCACTTCCGGCTTCCAGACCTCAGATATGCCCCGCATCAAGTACAAGAGCAAGATGAAGGAGTACTATCAGAAGGCCGGTATCGCCACCGCCCGCTACCACATGGTGGATGACCTTGCAGGCTGCAAGGCCTTTGTGGCGCAGGTGGGCTACCCGGTGGTGGTCAAGCCGGACAACGGCGTGGGCGCTTCGGATACCCACCGCCTTTCCAGCGACAAGGAACTGAAAGAATTTCTGGCCTACAAGGAAAAAGAACACCCGGATGTGGCTTACATCATGGAGGAGTTCGTCCGCGCCGAGGTGAACAGCTACGATGCCATCATCGACGCCCACGGCAACCCCATCTTTGAGGCGGGCAACGTAAGCCCCGTGTCCATCATGGACATCGTGAACAACGATGACAACTCCATCTACTACATCATCAAGGATCTGCCGGAGGACACCCGCGCTGCGGGCCGTGCCGCCGTCAAGAGCTTTGGGGTGAAGAGCCGCTTTGTTCACTTCGAGTTCTTCCGCATGACCGAGAATCAGGCCAGCATGGGCAAAAAAGGCCAGATCGTGGCGCTGGAAGTCAACATGCGCCCCTGCGGCGGCTTTACCCCGGACATGATCGACTTTGCCCGCTCCACCAACGTGTACAAGATCTGGGCGGACATGATCGCCTTCGGCGGCACCGATATGCCGGTGGGTGAGCACTACTACTGCGCCTTTGCCGGCCGCCGGGACGGCAAGAGCTTCGTTTACAGCCACGAGCAGCTGATGCAGAAGTATCAGGACAACATGCGCATGGTGGACCGCATTCCTGAAGCGCTGTCCGGTGCCATGGGCAACCAGATGTATGTGGCCACCTTCTCCACCCGTGACGAGATGGAAAAGTTCTATTCCGATGTGCTGGCCGTCACCGATGCCACCAACGCAAAGGTGCAGGCCGAACTGACGAAGGTTCTGGCTCTGGGTGAGCCGGAGGCCGTCTAAAATCAATTACACAGCACAAAGGCTGCTGCGCAGAATGCGCAGCAGCCTTTGTTATTGTTATGATTATACCTTTGCAGCGCCCCGTTCCAGAATACCGTTGAAGCGGGAGAAGAAGGTGATGGTGGTAATGATGGCCGCCAGAATATCGCTGACCGGCTCTGCCAGAAAGACACCGAATACCGGGTCCGGCAGCAGGTGCGGCAGAATGAAGATGAGCGGGATCAGCAAAATGATCTTGCGCAGACAGGCCAGCAGCAGGCTGACCTTGGCCTGTCCCAGCGCCATAAAGCTCTGCTGGCAGGCGATCTGGAAGCCCATGGCAAAGATACCTGCCATGTAGATGCGCATGGACCATGTGGTGTAGTCGATCAGCGCCGTATCCGAGGTGAAGATGCCCGCCACAGCCCCCGGCGCCAGCATCATGAGCAGCCAGAACAGACAGGTGTAGCAGCTGCACAGGGTCAGCTGGAAGCGGAACGCCTCCTTGACGCGGGACTTTTTGCCCGCGCCGAAATTGAAGCTCATCACCGGCTGACCGCCCTGACAGATGCCCTGAATGGGCAGGGTGCACAGCTGGGAAGCGCTGGTGATGACGGTCATGGCACCCACAGCCACGTCGCCGCCGTACCGCGCCAGACTGGAACTGAAGCTGATGGACAGCAAACTCTCGGTGGACATCATCACAAAGGTGGAGATGCCCAGCGCCATCACCGGCAGGATGACCTTCTTTTCCGGGCGCATATAGTCCTTGCGCAGGCGCAGGATGGTCTTTTTGCCGGTGAGGAAGTGCAGGATCCACACCGCGCCCACAGCCTGACTGAGCACGGTGGCAATGGCAGCGCCCCGCACGCCCAGACCCAGACCAAAGATCAGGATGGGGTCGAGAATAATGTTGATGACCGCACCGATGACGGTGGTAAGCATACTGGTCTTGGCAAAGCCCTGTGTGGTGATGAAGGGGTTCATGCCCAGCACCAGCAGCACAAACACCGAGCCCAGAATGTAGATGCGGCTGTACGCCAGCGCATAGGGCAGGGTGGCGTCACTGGCACCGAAGAGCCGCAGCAGGGTGGGTGCTCCGGCGTAGAACACCACGGTCAGCACCACCGAGAAGAGCAGCAGCATGGTAAAGCTGTTGGAGATAATCTTCTCCGCCTGCTTCTTGTCGTCCTGCCCCAGCGCAATGGCGGTGCGGGGTGCGCCGCCCGCGCCCACCAGCATGGCGAACGCGTTCAGCAGCATAAGGATGGGGGTGAACAGTCCCACGCCGGTCAGCGCTGCCGCGCCGATGCCGGCAATATGTCCGATGTAAATGCGGTCCACGATGTTATACAGCAGGTTGACCACCTGTGCAACGACCGCCGGGATCATGAGCTGCAGCATCAGCTTTTTTACGCTGCCGGAGCCCATATCCTGTTTTGCCTGTGCCATAGATGTGATTCTCCTTTTTACTTCAAATTTGAACTATCTCCTCTCTATTATACTCAAAACCCGCAAAAATACCAGCCCCTTTTTACAAAATTTTCCGTGCTGCGCAAAAAAGCGTGTTCCTCCCCTACCGCCGTACCGGTCTTGCCGCTGTGCCCCCTTTGCGGTGCAGCATTCCGGGCGGCAGCGGCCTTTGCATCCAAGTTTTCGGCGATATGTCTGTAAAAAAGCAAGGTTTTTCGTCAGGTTTGTGTCTTGTGCACAGCGGCATTTTTCAGTACAATAAAGAGGCAGAGAAGAAAAATAAGCGCTGCGACCGGAACGGGTTGCCGCGCTGTTTTGTATTTTGCGGCGCAGCTGCGCCCGGTGAAAAAAGGAGTGCTGTACAATGATCAACATGGTCAAGCTTCCCACCAGCAAAAGCGAACTGTTCCTGCGGGTGGCCAAGGGACATTTTGCCACCAGCCACAGCCACATCAACTATTACATCGACGTGACCACCCAAAAGACCCGCCTTTCCGAGGCAAAAGCCGTGGCAAAGGAGCTGGTCAACGCTTACCAGCACAGCACCATCGTGGATACCGTGCTCTGCTTGGACGGCACACAGGTCATCGGCACCTGCCTTGCCAACGAGCTGACCAAGGACGGCTTTACCAATATGAACGCCCACAAGACCATCTACATCGTCACCCCGGAATACACCTCCGGCAGCCAGATCATTCTGCGGGATAATCTTGCTCCCATGGTCAAGGGCAAGCACGTCCTCATTCTGGCCGCATCCATCACCACCGGCTACACCATTCAGGCAGCTGTGGAAGCCGTGAACTACTACGGCGGCATCGTGGCCGGGCTTTCGGCTATTTTTGCCACCACCCACGAGTGCCTTGGCTACCCGGTCACCTCCATCTTCGACCCCACCAGCCTGCCGGATTACGCCAGCTTCGACTCCCGCGACTGCCCCTTGTGCAAGGCCGGGCAGCACATTGACGCGCTGGTAAACAGCTTCGGCTATTCGGCGCTGTAAATAGAACCAATCTGGAGCTGCCGCACCCGTGCGGCAGCTCCTTTTTGTTGTCCCACGGGCGGGATTGTGCTATACTGATACCAGACGAAACTAAGGTGTATCTGAAAACAAAGAAAATGACGGATATTTCGCAAGCACAAGCGGGATTTAAGGCAAATAGCCGCAGGAATCCTTTGTGGATTTCAAGGCTGATTCACGCAAAAGCCAGCTGTGCTTGTAGAAATAGACTAAATTTTCGACTTTTCAGATACACCCCAGATAATATCTTATTTTACCACGCCTTGCGGGCGGTTTGCAAGCCGGATGCACCGCCGCCGGTGCATCTTTTGCTTGCTTCTTGCCGGTAAATGTGGTACTATGCCCAAAAAGGAGGGTAACTTTATGACCCAGAATGTTTGCGTTTCCGTTCAGATGGACGAAAAAAGCTTTCACGATTTTGTATCTTTTGACCTGCTGCGCCACAACAAGGGCTGGCAGCGGCCGGCGGTGTTCACCGCCATTCTGCTGGTGTGTGCCGGCATCTGCCTGAGCCAGATCGGCAAGCGGGAGGGTGCCGGGCTGCTGACCGCCGTACTGGCCATTGTAGCCATCGGTCTGCCCGCCGTATACTTCGGTACCTTCTTTGCCAACCTCTCCAAGCAGATCAAAAAGCTGGGTCTGCCCCGCCCCTTCTACCGGCTGGAACTGGACGCCGCCGGGCTTTCGGTCTGGATGGCCGGTGAGCAGAACAAGACCGAGCCCACCAACCGCTACACTTGGAACACCGTGTACTGCGCCTACCGCACCAAAGAGGCGGTGTACATCTACGTCCAGCGGAATCAGGCCTATCTGCTGAACGAGAGCATGGATGCCGCATGGAGCCTGCTGAGCAGCGCCCTGCCCGCCGCCAGCCTGCACGACTGCCGGAAATAAGGGCACCAGAACGATTTTTCATGCGCTCCGCTTTGCTCTGCGCATGAATAGCGGAATAATTATGTTTTTTCAAACTCCCGGAGCGTCTGCGGACGCTCCGGGAGTTCTATTTTTACATAACAATTTTCACAAAACAAAAACCCACGCTGCGGCAAAGCAAAAGCGCAGCGTGGGTCACGGAAATAGCGTTATAAAGTTTTAGCGGGCCAGAGTGTACTTGTGCAGGGTCTTGCGCACTGCGCCGTTACCAGCGTACAGCTCCTTGACCATGCCCTCGATCTTTTCGCCAAGACCGACAGCGTACAGGTCCACGCCGAACACGTCGGCACGGCTGTACAGAGCCTTCAGGCAGCTGAAGTCCTGCTCGCCTTCCTTGACCTCCAAGGGGTTGACGATGGCCTGCAGCTCAGCCAGCAGCGGATCGGGAGAGATCTCGAAGGGCTGGCCGTTGTCGTCGATGCCCTTCAGGTAGCGGGCATAGCCTGCCAGCACCAGCGGGATCAGCACAAGGTTGGACTTGTCCAGACCGCGCTCCTCGTAAGCCTTGATGGTCTCGCCGAAGCGGATAGCCAGCTTCTGAGAGGTATCGGTAGCGATACGCTGGGGAGCATCGGGCATAAAGGGGTTGGGCAGACGGCGGTTGATGACAGCGCCGATGAACTCGTAGGGGTTCAGCACGCCGGGATCGACCACAACAGGCATAGCCTCGATATAGCCGATCTTCTGGATAAAGGAGCGCAGATCCTCGTCTGCCATCTCAGCAGAGATGAGGGTGTAGCCCAGCATGCAACCATAGATGGACATGGCAGTGTGCAGGGGGTTCAGGCAGGTGCAGACCTTCATCTTCTCGATCTTGTCCACGGTCTCGCGGTCGCAGTACAGCACACCGCCCAGTTCCAGCGGAGGACGACCGTTGGTGTAGTGATCCTCGATGCACAGGTACTGGGTCTCCTCGGCGTTGACGAAGGGAGCGGTGAAGGTGTGCTTCTCGGTCACGATGGTATAGTTGTCCTCAAAGCCGTCCTTTGCCAGCATTTCCTGCACCTTTGCGTCCGGGCGCGGGGTGATCTTATCGATCATGCTCCAGGGGAAGGTGATCTTGGTCTCGTCCTGCACATAGGCCAGGAACTCAGCGGGCACCAGACCCTGCTCCACCCACTTTGCAGCGTAGGCGTGGACGGCAGTCTTGACCTTATCGCCGTTGTGAGAGCAGTTATCCATGCTCTGCACGGTCAGGGGCAGCTTGCCGGCCTTGAAGCGCTCGTACAGCAGAGCGGTGACCTTGCCCATGGCCAGCACGGGGGTCAGGCCGCGCTCCAAGTCAGCGGGAGCAACGCCGTAGCCCTTCTCGGTGATGGTAAAGGAGATCATCTGCAGGCTGGGGTTCTGGAAGATCTCCACCAGACGTGCCCAGTCCTCGCCGAAGGAGTAGTCAGCCTTCAGGCTCTCGGTGACGGAGGCGATGACCTTCTTCTCGATGTCGCCGGTGGACTTCAGGCAGACCAGCAGGCTCAGGTTGTCGTAGGGCTGATAAGCCTTGTCGATGATCTCGTAGTCGAAGCTCTCGGCCACGATGACGCCGCGGTCGTACTTGCCGCTGTTCAGTGCGTCGTTCAGCACGGCAGCGGGGAAAGCACGGAAGATGTTGCCGGCACCGAAGTGCACCCAAGTGGGCTCGGCGTGGGTCTTGGCCTTGACAGCCTCGATGTCGAATTTGGGCAGCTCGTAGCCCTTTTCTGCCCACTCGGCGGACAGATTGCCGTTTTTGATATCAGACAGCTTCATAATCATCAGCCCTTCTTTTCTTCATCCAGACGGTCCAGCAGATCCCAGATACCCAGCATATACTGGATGCCCAGAGCACGGTCATACTTGCCATAGCCGGGGCGGCAGACACCGGGGCCTTCCTCCCACAGCTGACGGCCGTGGTCAGGACGGATGTAGCCCTCAAAGCCGCAGTCATGGTAAGCGCGCATCACCTCAATGATGCCGGTCTCGCCGCAGCAGTCGCGGTGCGCAGCCTCAGAGAAGTCGCCGTTGGGGAAGTGGTGGATATTGCGGACGTGGCCGAAGGCAATGCGGTCGCAGTGCTTGCGGATGATCTCGGCACAGTTATTGTTGGGGTTTGCGTTCAGGCTGCCGGTGCACAGGGTCAGGCAGTTGTACGGATCGTCCACCATCTTCAGGAAGCGGTCGATGCTGGGCTCGTCCACCAGCAGGCGGGGCAGGCCGAAGATATCCCAAGGAGGATCGTCCATGTGGATGGCCATCTTGATGTCGCACTCGTGGCAGGTGGGCATCAGAGCTTCCAGGAAGTACTTCAGGTTCTCCCACAGCTTCTCCTTGGTGACAGGGGCGTAAGCCTTGAACAGCTCGTCCAGCTTTGCCATGCGCTCCGGCTCCCAGCCGGGGAAGGTCATGTTGTACTTCTCGGTGAAGGACATGATATACTCGGCCATCGCCTTGTAATCGCCCTTGATCTTGTCCTTCTCGTAGAACAGTGCGGTGGAACCATCGCCTACCGGATGGAACAGGTCGGTACGGGTCCAGTCGAAGATGGGCATGAAGTTGTAGCAGATGACCTTGACACCGAACTTGGACAGGTTGCGGATGCACTGCTTGTAGTTCTCGATGTACTTGTCGCGGGTGGGCAGGCCGATCTTGATGTCATCGTGGACGTTGACCGACTCGACCACGTCCATGTCGAAGCCGTAGGCGTGGATCTGATCGGCGACCTTCTGGATCTCGTCGATCTCCCAGATCTCACCGGGCATCTTGTTGTGCAGTGCCCAGACGATGCTGGTCACGCCGGGGATCTGCTTGATGTCGCTCAGGGTGACGGGGTCGTTGCCCTCGCCATACCAGCGCCAACCCATTTTCATAGGCATAGAGAAGTTCCTCCTGTCGTTATTTATCTTATGGCACGCGCAGTACGCCTGCACGCTCTTCTTGCTTATATTCTAATATATCAGTTTTAAAATAGCAATACGCACAATGCCGTTTTTTTGTGTTTATTCTTGTATACTTTACACAAAAATGGCAAAATGCCAGTTTTTTAACAAGGTTTTTGGGCAGTGTGCTGCTCTCCTTCCAAGCTTCTCCTGTTCCTCCGGCTGGTGCGGCTTTTTGACCGGTTTGCGCAAAAATATGTCCTGCTTCCGTTAAAAGTCCGTTCTGTGGTACATTTGCCCTGTTATACTGCAATTACACCGAGGGACGGCAGCGTCTCCCTCATCTACTGGAAAAGAGAGGCATACTATGGACGAAAGCAACTTTGTGGTAAAGACCATCTTCCACGCCCGCGGCAGCTCCGAGGTACTTACCGAAAACTATTTTGCCACCCGGAAGGAGGCAGAAGAATTCTGCGCCCTGACCGACTACGCCATGAAGCTGAACTACGGCGCAGAGCAGCAGCTGGTGACCACCGAGATCGTGGCGCTTTGATCCGCCCGGCGAGCAGCCGGTTGACAATTCCTGTAAAAACCTTTATATTCAAGACACGCAGCGCTCCGCAAAACCGCCGGGCGCGCCATCTGCTTTTACTTTTATATATAAAGGAGGATCCGCTATGGTTTCACCTGCCAAGTGCATCGCCGGGCGTTCCGTTGCCGATTGGATCGCGGCATATCCCGTGGTCTCTGACCTCTGCGCCCTGAAGGAGACTGCATGGGTAAACCCGGACAAGCTGCCCTTTGCACAGGCTGCGGCTGCCTGCCCGCTGACTTTGGCCGACATTGAGGACGCCGCCGCACGGCTGGAGCGGTTTGCGCCCTACCTTGCCGCCGTCTTTCCCGAGACCGCTGTGACCGGAGGTCTCATCGAGTCCCCTGTTCAGCCCATCCCCCGGATGCAGAAGGTGCTGGAAGAGTGCAGCGGCACCCCCATCGCCGGGCGGGTATGGGTCAAGCTGGACAGTCACCTGCCCATTTCCGGCTCCATCAAAGCCCGGGGCGGCATTTACGAGGTGCTGAAAACCGCCGAGGACATTGCCCTGCACAGCGGGATGCTGCACCTTACCGGCAACTACGCCGTTCTGGCAGAGGAACGCTTCCGCAAGCTGTTCTCGCAGTATTCCATCGCGGTGGGCTCCACCGGCAATCTGGGGCTTTCCATTGGCATCATGAGCGCGAAGCTGGGCTTTCAGGTCACTGTGCACATGTCCGCTGACGCGCGGCAGTGGAAAAAAGACCTGCTCCGCAGCCGGGGCGTCAAGGTGGTGGAGTACGCCTCTGATTACAGCATCGCCGTGACCGAGGGTCGCAAGCTGGCGGCAGGCGACCCCTACTGCCATTTTGTGGATGACGAAAACTCCAAGACCCTCTTTCTGGGCTATGCTGTGGCTGCACTGCGGCTGAAAAAGCAGCTGGACGCGCAGGGCGTCACCGTGGATGCGGAGCATCCCCTCTTCGCCTATCTGCCCTGCGGCGTGGGCGGTGGCCCCGGCGGCGTGGCCTTTGGCCTGAAGATGCTGTTCGGCGATGCCGCACACTGCTTCTTTGCCGAGCCCACCCACTCACCCTGCATGATGCTGGGCATGGCCACCGGCGAAAACAACAGCATTTGCGTGCAGGACTTTGGCATCGATAACCGCACCGCCGCCGATGGCCTTGCCGTGGGGCGCGCTTCCGGCTTTGTGGGCGGGCTGATGCGTCCCTTTATGAGCGGCTGCTACACCCTGCAGGACGAGCGGATGTACACCCTTCTGGCGCAACTGGCAGACGCCGAAGATCTTTACCTTGAGCCCAGCGCTCTGGCGGGAATGTACGGCCCGGTGCTCGCCCAGCCCGGGCAGCTGCTTGGCACTTACACTGAAGCCGCCCTGCCCGCCGGTGCGCTGGCAAACGCCACCCATCTGGTCTGGGCCACCGGCGGGAATATGGTCCCCCGGGAAGAAATGCAGCGCTACTACGCAAAAGGTAAGGCGCTGGCACAGGGGTGACCGTGTGTCATGTTTCGATTGCCGGTCGCATATTGACATTTTTACAAGCGTACGCTATACTGTACACGAAAGGAGTGATTCTACGATGACCACTACAAATATCACGAATTTCCGTAAGAATGCCTTCGACTATGTAGAGCAGACCATTAAATACAACCAGCCCATCAACATCACCACCAAGGACGGCAATGCCGTGCTGCTGTCTGAAGAAGATTACAGCGGCATCATGGAAACGCTGTATCTGGTCTCTGCACCGGGTATGCGCGAAAAGATTATGGACGGAATCGCCACGCCGCTTGAGGACTGTGTGGACGAAACGGCGGTGGAGTGGTAAATGTACAAGGTCGTTTACACCAAAACCGCCGCAAAGGACGTGCCAAAACTGAGGTCTGCCCATCTGGACGAAAAGGCAAAGGCACTCTTTGAAATCATCCGTGTTGATCCTTTCCAAAACCCGCCCCCGTACGAAAAGCTGGTGGGTGATCTGAACGGTGCATACAGCCGCCGCATCAACATCCAGCACCGCCTTGTTTATCAGGTCTATGAAAAGGAGCAGACTGTTAAGATCCTCAGTCTGTGGACGCACTATGAACGATAAATCTAATAGCACTTCTTCGGAAAATCCATCATACGATGAGGATATGCGTGCAGAGTACGATTTTTCTGATGCCAGAAGGAACCCTTATCCGCACGACATACAAAAATAACAAGCAAAAGCCGCCTTTCGTGCCAACCAGCACAAAAAGCGGCTTTTTATCGTCTTATTTCAGGAGCAAAGAGACTTACGGAAGCTTATTCCGGCAGATCCTCTTCGTTCTCGAGAGAGTGCCAGACGTTCTGGACGTCGTCGTTATCCTCCAGAGAATCCAGCAGCTTGCCCATCTGCTTCAGCTGATCGGGATCGGTCAGGCGGGTGGTGGTCATGGGCACCATGGCCAGATCATCGGACAGGATCTCGTAGCCCTTCTCTTCCAGAGCCTTGACCACAGCGGAGTAGTTCTCGGGGTCGGTGGTGACCTCGGCTGCGTCCTCGCTGGCATCAAAGTCCTCGGCACCGGCATCCAGAGCGTCCATCATGGCCTCGTCGGCGTCCTTATCCTCCAGAGAGATGTCGATGACACCCTTCTGGTTGAACAGGAAGGCCACGCATCCCATAGCGCCCAGATTGCCGCCGTTCTTATCGAAGTAGTGGCGCAGGTCGGCAGCGGTACGGTTGCGGTTGTCGGTCAGGGTCTCCACCATGACTGCCACGCCGCCGGGGCCGTAGCCCTCGTAGGTGATGGCCTCGAACTCGGTCTTGTCGCCGCCCTCGGCCTTCTTGATGATACGCTGGATGTTATCGTTGGGCACGCTCATGCGCTTTGCCTTGGCGATCAGGTCTGCCAGCTTGCTATTGGAAGCCGGGTTGGGGCCGCCGTCACGGACGGCAACGCTGATCTCGCGGCCGATCTTGGTAAAGACCTTGGCGCGGGCGCCGTCAGTCTTTTCCTTCTTGCGCTTAATGTTATTCCATTTGCTATGTCCAGACATGGGAAAGAGCCTCCTAAATTTATCGGTATCTCCGCCTGCGGGCAGACGGGCTGTGGTCGCCCGCTTGTGGCAGCACACAAAATCTAACTCTGTTATTTTATCACAATCCACCGGCGCGTTCAAGCCTGAAAAGCCCGATTTTCGCCCGGATGCGTGTAAATCTGCGGTTTACAGCAGCCGCAGCGCCTTGGGATAGTGGTTTTTCACCCGCCCGCCGGACACCTTGCCGCCGCCCAGCGGCCAGCCGTCCACGGTCAC
>OLCR01000217.1_pt1 | contig 11118 bp, 9 predicted proteins | sample 1601901 | NCBI WGS metagenome assembly OLCR01 (sample SAMN02674597, study PRJEB24791) | human gut metagenome, SKBSTL013 | isolation source: stool | host: Homo sapiens | place: USA
TAAAAATATCGTTTATGCTTGCTCTGGTAACGAGCCGGTAACGGCGAGTTATCACGACATTTTATTTCTCTACGTTTCGGCGTAGAGATTTTTTTTATTTTCGTCAAAATTTTTTCGCGAAAAATCGCCTCGTTTTTAATTTTTTCAGCATATTAAATGTATAAAAAATTTACAGAAAGGAGATGTACGATATGGCAAACTCAAACAGGAAGAAAGCCCGTAAATTACAGGCTGCCAAGAAGGCGAAAGCCGCCGAAAAGGAGAAAACCGGCATCCGCACCCTGAAGATCGGATACAACAAGGTATTCGGATACTACATCGAGGTGTCCAACTCCTTCAAGGACCAGGTGCCGGATACCTATATCCGCAAGCAGACCCTGGTCAACGGCGAGCGCTATATTACCCAGGAGCTGAAGGACCTGGAGCACGACATTCTGTCCGCCTCGGACCGGGTGTCGGCCCTGGAATATGAGCTGTTCACCCGCCTGCGGCAGGAGCTGAGCGGCCATGTGGCCCGGATCCAGGCCACGGCCGCCGCCGTGGCGGAGGCGGACTGCCTGTGCTCCCTGGCCGCGGTGGCAGTGAAGAACAACTACTGCTGCCCGGCGGTGGACGAGTCCGGGGTCATCGAAATCCACCAGGGACGCCACCCGGTGGTGGAGGCCATGCGGCCTGACGCCCTGTTTGTGCCCAACGACACCTATATGGGCCGCAGCGAGGACCGGGTGTCCATCATCACCGGCCCCAACATGGCGGGCAAGTCCACCTATATGCGCCAGGTGGCGCTGATGGTGCTCATGGCCCAGATCGGGTCCTTTGTCCCGGCCAAGGCCGCAAGGCTTGGCATCGTGGACCGGATCTTCACCCGCATCGGGGCCTCCGACGACCTGTCGGCGGGACAGTCCACCTTTATGGTGGAGATGACGGAGGTCAGCGACATTCTGCGCACCGCCACCGCCGACAGCCTGCTGATCCTGGACGAGATCGGCCGGGGCACCTCCACCTTCGACGGCATGAGCATCGCCCGGGCGGTGCTGGAATACTGCGCCGACCCCAAGCGCCTGGGGGCCAAGACCCTGTTTGCCACCCACTATCACGAGCTGACCGCCATGGAGGGGACCCTTCCCGGCGTGAAGAACTATAACATCGCCGTCCGCACCCGGGGGGAGGAGATCGTGTTCCTGCGGAAGATCGTCCCCGGCGGCGCGGACCGCAGCTACGGCATCGAGGTGGCCAAGCTGGCGGGCCTGCCGGAGGCGGTGGTGTCCCGGGCCAGAAAGATCCTCCGGCAGCTGGAGGAGGAGTCCGGCCACCCGGCGGCAGCCCCCGCTCCCCGGGAGGACCAGGTGTCCTTTGCCGCCGTGGCCGAGGGGGAGGTCATCGACCGGCTGCGCCGGGCCCAGGTGGACTCCCTGACGCCCCTGGAGGCATTGCAGCTGCTGTATGAGCTGAAAAAGAAGCTGACGTAACACGAAAGGACAACGCTATGCCTGATATTCAATGCCTGCCCCGGCACGTGGCGGACCTGATCGCCGCCGGCGAGGTGGTGGAGCGGCCCGCCAGCGTGGCCAAGGAGCTGCTGGAAAACGCCCTGGACGCCGGGGCTACCGCCATCGTGGCAGAGGTGCAGCACGGGGGCCTGACCTATCTGCGGATGACGGACAACGGCTGCGGCATCGCGCCCCAGCAGCTGCCCACGGCGTTTCTGCGCCATGCCACCAGCAAGCTGCGCACCGCCGGGGACCTGGCTGCCATCGGCACCCTGGGCTTCCGGGGGGAGGCCCTGGCGGCTATTTCCGCCGTGTCCCGGGTGGATATCCTGACCCGCCAGACCGGGGCCCAGACCGGGGCCTCCCTGCATCTGGAGGGGGGCGTGCCGGGCCAGGTGGAGGAGATCGGGTGCCCGGAGGGCACCACCATCTGCGTGCGGGACCTGTTTTACAACACCCCCGCCCGGATGAAATTCATGAAAAAGGACAGCGCCGAGGGAGCCGCCGTGGCGGGCATCGTCCAGCACCTGGCCCTGAGCCATCCGGAGGTGTCCTTCAAGCTGCTGCGGGACGGGGCCGAGGTGCTCCACACCCCCGGCGACGGGCAGCTGCTGTCTGCCGTATACGCGGCCATGGGCCGGGACTTCGCCATGGGCCTGCAGGAGGTCCGGGGCTGCGGCGGCGACGTGCAGGTGTCGGGCTATGTGACCCGGCCCCTGAACGGCCACGGCACCCGGGGCCGCCAGCTGTTCTTCGTCAACGGCCGGTTCGTGAAAAGCCAGCTGCTGTCGGCGGCCCTGGAGGAGGCGTACCGCAACCGCCTGCTGAAGGGGAAGTTCCCCGGCTGCGTGCTGCATCTGACCCTGCCGGAGGACCGGGTGGACGTGAACGTGCACCCGGCCAAGACCGTGGTGAAATTCGTATCCGACAAAACCGCCTTTGACGCGGTGTACTATACCGTCATGGACGCCCTGAACCGGGCGGAACAGCCCGCCCGGCAGGAGGAAAAGCCCTTTTACCGGACCATGACCGCCCAGGAGTTCCGGCAGCAGCAGAAGCCCCAGCCGGAGAAGCCGCCGCTGGGCAGCTATACTGCCCGGCCCGCCGCCCCGGCCCGGCCGGTGCACCAGGCGGAACAGCCGGCCCTGGCGGTGCGGGACGTGGCCCCGGAGCCGGGGAAGGCCTTCACGGCCCCCACGGCCCGGCCCGGCGTCAGCTATCACATCACCCCGCCGTCCCCGGCCCCTGCGGCAGAGCCGCAGGAACCGGCGCCTGTGCGGGAGGAACCGCCTGTGCAGGAGACGGTATCCCTGCCGGAGCAGGTGACTCTGGAGCCGCCGCATGAGGCCCCCTGGCGCATCGCCGGGGAGGTGCTGCGGACCTATATCATCTGCGAGGACGAGGAGGAGAATGTGTGGCTCATCGACAAGCACGCCGCTCATGAGCGGGTGCGGTTCGACGCGCTGAAGGCCGCCGCGGAGCCGGTGATGACCCAGACCCTGCTGGAGCCGTTGGCGGTGGAGCTGCCGCCGGAGGACTGCGCGGCGGTGCTGGAGCAGCTGCCCCTGCTGGAGCGATACGGCTTCCGGTGCGAGGATTTCGGCGGCGCGGTGCTGGTGCGGGAGGTACCCGGCGATATCGACGACCCCGCCGGGGCCCTGGAGGAACTGGCGGAGGACCTGCGGCTGAACCGGGCGGACCCGGACGCGGCCCGGGACAGCCTGCTGTCCACCATGGCCTGCAAATCCGCCATCAAGGCCGGGATGCACACCGACCCCGCCGAGCTGCGGCGTCTGGTGGACCGGGTCCAGTCCGGGGAGATCCAGTATTGCCCCCATGGCCGCCCGGTGGCGGTGAAGCTCAGCAAATACCAGGTGGAGAAGATGTTCAAGCGGGCGTGACAGCCCGGGAAAGGAACCGCCTATGACTGTTCTGTGCGTGGTAGGACCCACCGCCAGCGGAAAAACGAAAATGGCCGTGGCCCTGGCCCGGTGGCTGAACGGCGAGGTGGTGTCCGTGGACTCCATGCAGATCTACCGGGGCATGACCATCGGCACCGCCGCCCCCACGGCGGAGGAGATGGAGGGGGTCCCCCATCACATGATCGCCGTGGCGGACCCGGCGGAGCAGTGGTCTGCGGCCCGGTTCTGCCAGGCGGCGGACGCCTGCATTCAGGATATCCTCAGCCGGGGAAAGCTCCCGGTGCTGGCCGGGGGCACGGGCCTGTACCTGGACGCCCTGATCCGGGGAGACGACTTCGCCCCCGGCTGCCAGGGGGGGCAGACCCGCCTGCGGCTTCAGCAGGAGCTGCGGGAGCTGGGGCCCCGGGAGATGCTGCGGCGGCTGGAGGCCGTGGACCCGGAGACGGCGGCGCGGCTGCACCTGCGGGACGAAAAGCGCATCCTCCGGGCCCTGGAGGTATATGAGGAGACCGGGGAGCCCATGTCCCGGCGGGACAAGCGGGGCCGGGAAAAGCCGGACCGGTACCAGGCTCTCTATATCGGGCTGAACTTCCGGGACCGGGCGGACCTGCGGGAGCGCATCGACCGCCGGGTGGACGAGATGGTCCGCCGGGGGCTTTTGCAGGAGGTGCAGGCGCTTCTGGACGGGGGCCTTCCCCGGGACGCCACGGCCCTGCAGGCCATCGGATACAAGCAGTTCCTGGCGGTGGCCGACGGCACGGCCACGGCGGAGCAGGCGGTGGAGGAGGTCAAGCTCCGCTCCCGCCAATATGCCAAGCGGCAGCTGACCTGGCTGCGGCGGAACCCGGCGATCCACTGGATCTACTGGGACAAGGAGCCGGATTTCCCGGCGGCTCTCCAGAATGCGACAGATTTTCTCACAGCCCATGGCTTAGGATAAGGGCAGGCGGACAGCCGTCCGCACAAAGAGAAAAGGAGCATTCGTTATGCAGAAAAACAACCTTCAGGACATCTTTTTGACCAAAGTCCGCAAGCAGAGCCTGCCTGTGACCGTGTTTCTGATGAACGGTTTCCAGATGCGGGGCAGCGTCACCGGCTTCGACAGCTTCACCGTGGTGCTGGACACCGACGGCAGGCAGCAGGTGATCTATAAGCACGCTATATCTACGATTGTCCCGTTGCACCCGGTGGTCCTGTATGACCCATGCCTGCCGTCGGAGGCGCAATAGCGCCGCCGCCCGACAGGGCGCACAAGCGCTTTGCCGCAGGCAAAGCCTTGGGCACGGAGAATTTTTGAGACATGCCCCGGCGCGCGGCAGCGCCCCAACACCATCACCCGGCCACCAAAGGAGGTTACGCCATGAAATCCACCCGCGTATTCAAAATTCTGTCCATTGCCCTGGCGGCGGCGGTGGTGTTCTATTTCCTGGTCCAGGGGGTGCGGTATCTGACGAACCCCTACGCCACCACCCGGGTGTATACCAGCACCACGGAGGACGCCGTGGAGGCCTCCGGCTGGTTGGTGCGGGAGGAGGAGACCTTCCGCACCGACGCCGGGACCCTGAGTCCCACCCGGGAGGAGGGGGAGAAGGTGGGCCAGGGCCAGGTCATTGCCGCCACCTATGACAGCCCCGGGGCCCTGGAGGCCGTGGCCCAGATCCAGGCCAAGCGGCTCCAGCTGGAGCAGCTGGAGTATGCCCTGTCCTCCTACCTGAACCCCGACGCCGCCCTGAAGCTGGACGGCTCCATCTCCGACGACATCATGGCCCTGCGGAAGAACCTCACCGGCGGGGACTATACCGCCGCCTCCGGCGACCTGTCCCAGCTGAAGGCCGCCATTGTCAAGCGCAGCCGGGCCTATACCTCCAGCCAGGAGATCAAGGCCGAGATCACCGCCGTGCAGGACGAGATCGACTCTTTGCAGGCGGGACTCACCGGCGCGGCCAACATCACCGCCCCCCGGGCGGGGACCTACTCCGCCGTGTGCGACGGATACGAGTCCGTGCTGACCCCGGCGGGGCTGGATGACCTGACCCCCAGCGCCCTGGACAAGCTCACCGCCGGGGAGAATAACGCCAACGTGGGAAAGCTCATCTACGGCAACACCTGGTACTATGCCGCCGCCGTCACCCAGGAGGAGGCCCAGCGCATCGCCGGCTGCGGCAGCGTGTCCCTGCGGCTGACCAAAGGCATCACCGATGACATCGCCGCCACGGTCCACTCCGTCGGCCCGGCGGAGGACGGCCGGTGCGTGGTGGTGCTGGCCTGCCGGGAGTATCTGGCGGAGACCACCCAGCTGCGGCACCAGACGGCCCAGATCGTGCTCCACAGCTACACCGGGCTGCGTCTGCCCTCCGTGTGCCTGCGGCAGCAGGAGGACGGGACCCTGGGGGTTTACTGCGCCCAGGGCAGCTTCTCCCGGTTCAAGCCGGTGGACATGGTGTACCAGGGAGATGACTATGTGCTGGTGTCGGTGCCCCAGAACACCGACGGACTGGACACCCTGCGTCCCGGGGACGAGGTCATCATGACCGGCGTCACCCTGGACGGCTCACAGATATTGACAGGAGATTAATACGGGAAAGGAAGGCTTTCACTATGTCTATTGCGGAGAACATTGCCGCCGTCCGGCAGCAGATGGACCAGGCGGCCCGGGAGACCGGCCGCACCGGCGCCGACATCATCCTGGTGGGCGCCAGCAAAATGAACGACGCTGCCGCCTGCCAGGAGGCCATTGCCGCCGGTATTGACGCCCTGGGGGAAAACCGGGTCCAGGAGATGACCGCCAAGCTGGCGGAAAACGCCTATGAGGGCCGTCCCCTGCACTTTATCGGCCATTTGCAGCGCAACAAGGTCCGCCAGGTGGTGGGCAAGGCCGATCTGATCCAGTCTGTGGGCAGCACGGAGCTTTTGCAGGAGATCGAAAAGGCCGCCGGAAGACTGGAGCTCTGCCAGGATATCCTGCTGGAGGTGAACATCGGCGGCGAGGCCGCCAAAAGCGGCTTTTCCCCGGATCAGATCCACGCTGCGGCGGAGATGGCCCGGGCCCTGCCCCATGTGCAGGTGCGGGGACTGATGACCATCCCCCCGGTGGCGGCGGAGCCCCACGGAAATTTGGCATATTTCGAGAAAATGCGTTGGTTATATGTTGACATCAATGCAAAAATATACGATAATAAGATGGAATATCTCTCAATGGGCATGAGCGGCGACTTCGCCGACGCCATCCGGTGCGGCAGCAACATGATCCGGGTGGGCACGGCGATCTTCGGCGCGCGGGACTATACGAAATAAAGAACAGGAGGGACGCATATGAGCCTGAAGGACGAGTTCAGAAAGTTTATCCACCCCTATGACGAGGAGGATGAACCGGAGGAGTATCAGGAGGAGGAGCGCCCGGAGCGTCCCCGCCGGGACGAGGAGCGCCGCAGCGACGACCGCCGCAGCAAGGTGGTGAACATCAACTCCGCCGGGCAGCTGAAGGTGGTGCTGATGAAGCCGGTGAAGTTTGATGAGGATGCCAACACCATTGCTGACCATCTGATGGAAAAGCGCACGGTGGTGATGAATATGGAGAACACCGACCCGGATATCGCCCGGCGTCTGCTGGACTTCGTGTCCGGCGTGGCCTATGCCACCAGCGGCAACGTCAAGCGCGTGGCGGCCAAGACCTATATCGTCACCCCCTATTCGGTGGACCTGATGGGGGACCTGATCGACGGACTGGAAAACAGCGGCCTGTATATGTGACGGACCGAGAGAGAATACGGAGGGATAGAGCATGTACACACCCCAGGAAGTTTCCGAAAAAACCTTTCCCAAGTCCACCGGCCTGACCAGCGGCTATAACATGACCGCCGTGGACGAGTTTCTGGACGGCTTGACGGAGGATTATACCGCCCTGTATAAGGACAACACCACCCTGAAGGCCAAGCTGAAGATGCTGGCGGAAAAGGTGGAGGAATACCGGGCCACCGAGGACGCCATGCGCTCCACCCTGCTGGCGGCCCAGAAGATGGCGGCCCAGATGGTGGCCGACGCCCAGGCGGAGAAGGAAAAGACCATCGCCGATGCCCAGGCCCAGGCGGAGCAGATCCTTGCCGACGCCCGGGGCGAGGCGGATGTCCAGGCCCGGCAGCTCCAGCAGGAGATCCGGGATTCCTGGGAGAAGCTGGCAACGGCCCAGAGCGAGACGGAGGACTTCATCCAGCGCAGCCGGGACCTGTGCGCCCAGCAGCTGGCGTTTCTGGATTCCCTGCCGGAGCGCAATGCCCCGGAGCAGGAGGACCAGGAGCCGGAGAACGAGGCGGTGACCCTGCCCGCCCCGGAGGAGAACGCCGTGCCCGTGGCGGACGCGGAGCCTGTTCCCCAGGAGGAGGCCCCCCAGCCGGAGTCTGCCGCCGAACCGGAGCCGCAGCCGGAGTTTCAGGAGAAGAAAGAGGAGGAGTCTCCCTTCCCCCTGGATTTCAAGCTGAATCTGGAGGACCTGCAGTTTGGCCGCAACTATAACGGCGGCGACCGGCGGTGAATCATTCTGTCAAAAGCGGCCCGGCGGCCGCTTTTGCCTTATCTGCAAGGAGGTGGCAGTATGACGCCCATCGTGGCCCTGCTGTATGACTTTGACAAGACCCTGTGCACCACGGATATGGAGGACTACGCCTTTATCCCGGCTCTGGGCTATACCCCGGCGGAGTTTTGGAAAAAGGCCAACGATTTCGGCCGGGAGAACCGCATGGACGGCCTTCTGGCGTATATGTACACCATGATCGCCGAGTGCCGGACCCAGAACATCCGGCTGGACCGGGAGTTTCTGGTGCGCTGCGGCCACAGCCTGGAGCTGTTCCCCGGGGTGGCGGATTGGTTCGGCCGCATCAACGCCTTCGGCCGCAGCCAGGGGGTGCAGGTGGAGCACTATGTCATCTCCTCCGGCCTGCGGGAGATCATCGAGGGCAGCGGCATCGCCCGGGAGTTCCGGGAGATCTACGCCTGTGAGTTCTTCTATGACCGGGACGGGCTGGCCTCCTGGCCCAAGCTGGACGTGAACTTCACCAACAAGACCCAGTTCGTCTATCGCATCAACAAGGGCGTTCTGGACGTGTCCGACGACAAGAGCCTGAACGACTCCATGCCCGACGACAGCAAGCGGGTGCCCTTTACCAACATGATCTACATCGGCGACGGACTGTCCGACGTGCCGTGCATGAAGATGATGCGGGCCTATGGCGGCCAGGCCATCGCCGTGTATCAGCAGGAGAACCGCCAGGGGGTGGAGGACCTGCTGGCCAAGGGGCGGGTGGACTTCATCTTCCCTGCCGACTATCGGGAGGGGACGGCCCTGGACGCCACCGTGCGGAACATCATCCGCAAAATGGCCATTACTGACGCGCTGACGGAGGAAAACGCCGCCCAGCGCCGGAATATCGGCCAGGCGGGCCTGCCCTACCAGGCCAGTCTCTTTGAGGAATAAAATCACAAAAGTGCGGCAGTTCACGAGAACTGCCGCACTTTTTTCCGTGTAAACGGTAAGTTTTCCTTGCATCCCGGGGGCTTTTCCGATATAATGTCATGTGCGGCAGTTTTGGAAGCGCCGCAAAAGGAAAAATTGGGGAAAACTCTTGCTCAAATCGCCGCCGGGCCCGGCCCGGGGCCTTAACGTAAGGAGAAAAGCAGCAAATGAAGGTAAAGATCACCTCGGACAGCACCTGCGACTTATCGCCGGAGCTGATCGAAAAGTACGACATTGCCATCACCCCCCTGTCGGTGCACTGCGGCGACAAGGTGGGCCGCGACGGCGTGGAGATCACGCCGGAAATCATCTATGACTATGTGGACGCCAGCGGGCAGCTGCCCCGGACCAGCGCCGTCAACGTGTTTGACTATGTCCGGGAGCTTCGCCACTGGCGCCAGCAGGGGTACAGCATCGTGCACTTCTGCATCAGCAGCGACTTTTCCAGCTCCTACCAGAACGCCTGCATCGCGGCGGCGGACATCGGCCAGGTGTATGTGGTGGATTCCCGGAACCTCTCCACCGGCCAGGGTCTGCTGGTGCTCCACGGGGCGGAGCTGGCCGCCGCCGGACAGACGGCGGAGGAGATCCAGAAGGCCTGCACGGACCTGGCTCCCCAGGTGGAGGCCAGCTTCGTCATCGACCGGCTGGACTATCTGTACAAGGGCGGTCGCTGTTCGGCCCTCAGCGCCTTCGGCGGAAACCTGCTGAAGCTGAAGCCCTGCATCGAAGTGAAGGACGGCAAAATGACCCCCGGCAAGAAGTATCGCGGCCCCATCGACAAGGTGATGCTGCAATATGCCGACGACCGGCTGCGGGGTCGGGACGACATCAACAAGCACCGGGTGTTCATCACCCACACCCGCTGCGCCCCGGAGGCGGTGGAGGCCGTGCGGCAGAAGATCCTGGAGCTGGCCCCGGACTTTGAGGAGATCATCGAAACCAACGCCGGTTCCACCGTGACCTCCCACTGCGGCCCCGGCACCCTGGGCGTGCTGTTCATCCGCACAAAATAGGTCTGCAATTCCCGGAGCACCGCTCCGGGAATTTTTTTTAAAATTTTTTGAAAAAACCGGTTGCAGATTCGCCGCTTTGGTGTTTCATGAGTATAGGGGGCGAAAAGCGCCCTATCTGCGGGATCACCTGTGCGGGGACCGACCCTCTCCTGTACGGTATCCATAGAAAAATACCGCCGGATTTTCCGGCGGTATTTTTTGCTCGTTTGCGTATCAGAAGGCCCAGGTGCCGTTCCGGAACAGGGGAACGGTTTTCCCATCCTGGCATACGCCGTCGATAGACAGATCCGCCGAGCCGATCATGAAGTCCTCGTGGACCATGGAGTCGTTGACGCCCAGGCTGCGGCACTCCTCCAGGGTCTTGCTCTGGAAGTCCCGGATGGTGTCGGCAAAGCCCATGCCCAGGGCCAGATGGCAGCAGGCATTCTCGTCAAACAGCGTGTTGTAGAACAGCAGGCCGGACTGGTTGATGGGGGAGTCGAAGGGCACCAGGGCGCACTCGCCCAGATAGCAGCTGCCCTGGTCCATGGTGATGAGCTTGGTCAGCAGGTCGTTGTTGACCTGGGCGTTCCACTCCACGGCCTTGCCCTCGTGGAAGCGGATCCAGAACTCGTCGATGAGCTGACCCTGATAGCTCAGGGGCTTGGTGGAATAGACGATGCCCTCGGCCTGGCCCTTCATGGGGGAGGTGAAGCACTCCTCGGTGGGGATGTTGGGGTTGAAGAAGATCCCCTGCAGGCTGGTTTCGCCGCCGCCGCAGAACTGCCCCTCCGGGATCAGCCCCACGGTCAGGTCCGTGCCGTTGGCGCTCTTATACTTCAGCTGCCGCAGGTGCAGGCTGTTGAGATACTGGCACCGGTCGTGAAGGTCCTGGTTGTGGGCGTCCCAGGCGGCCAAGGGGTCCTCATCCACCCGGCTGGTGGACAGAATGGCCTCCCACAGCTTCTCCATAGCCTGGCTGGTGCGCAGGCCCGGGAACAGCTTCTTGGCCCAGGCCGCGCCGGGCACGGCGGCGATGCACCACTGATACTTGTTCTCGATCTGGTCCCGGTATTTGCGGATGGTGGGATAGAGCCGCTGCTGGGACTTGGCCATCTTCTCCTGGTTGATGCCGTTGAGGCCGTCGGGGTCCTCCGACAGCAGATAGATGCGGCAGGGGATGGTGTCCACATAGTGCTGCCAGC
>OLCR01000221.1_pt1 | contig 10990 bp, 10 predicted proteins | sample 1601901 | NCBI WGS metagenome assembly OLCR01 (sample SAMN02674597, study PRJEB24791) | human gut metagenome, SKBSTL013 | isolation source: stool | host: Homo sapiens | place: USA
TCATTCTTTCTTGGCCTGTTTGCCGCAAGAAGAGTAATCAAGGCAGGACCGAAAGTGAAAGCAATTGCAGATGGGATCCTGACACTGCCGATGGTACTGCCGCCGACGGCAGCAGGATTCTTCCTGCTTCTTCTGTTCAGCAGAAGACGTCCGTTTGGTATCCTGCTGTACGAACAATTTGGCATCAAAGTTGTACAGACCTGGGCTGGCTGTATCATAGCAGCGACCGTGATCGCATTTCCGCTGATGTACAGAAATGCAAGAGCGGCATTCGAACAGATCGATGTGAATCTGATCTATGCAGGAAGGACACTCGGCATGTCAGATACAGAAATCTTCTGGAAAGTAGTGATCCCGACCGCAGGACCTGGAATCGCATCCGGAACGATTCTTACATTTGCCAGAGCACTCGGAGAATATGGAGCGACATCTATGCTTGCCGGAAATATTCCGGGAAAGACAGGAACAATCTCGCAGAAGATTGCAATGGTCATTCAGGACGGAGACTATATGACAGCGGGCGTGTGGGTTGCGATTGTCATGGTGATTGCATTCCTGGTGATCTTCCTGATGAATCTGATCTCGGGCAAGAAAATGAAGAATGTCAAGAGGTGGTAAGAGATGGCGATAGAAGTAAAGATTCAGAGAAAACGGAATACATTTGAGCTGAACATAGATTTTAAAAGTGATTCTAAACGAATCGGAATCCTCGGCGCATCCGGATGTGGAAAGAGCATGACACTAAAGAGTATTGCAGGAATCGAGCCGCCGGAGAGCGGATTGATCAAAATTGAAGGAAAGACAGTTTACGACAGCGAAAATAAAGTGAATTTAAAACCGCAGAAGCGTAACATTGGCTATCTGTTTCAGAATTATGCACTTTTCCCTACAATGACGGTGGAAAAGAATATCGCCGCCGGATTAAAAGGGAAAAAGCAGGAGAATGCAAAGCGTGTGCGTGAGATGATTGAGAAATTTCAGCTAACAGGACTGGAAAAACGATTCCCGGCAGAGCTTTCCGGAGGTCAGCAGCAGAGGGTAGCCCTTGCGAGAATCATGGCTTATAAACCAGATGTGATTCTTTTAGATGAACCATTTTCAGCACTTGATATGTATCTGAAGGACCGTCTGCAGCAGGAATTACAGGAGCTTTTCGAAGATTATGAGGGTACTGTGATCATGGTGTCTCACAGCAGAGATGAAGTGTACCGGTTCAGTGAAGAACTGCTGATCATCGACCAGGGGCAGATTGTGGCAGCAGGGAAGACGAAAGAATTGTTCCAGAATCCGCAGAGAAAAGAAGCGGCACGGCTGACTGGATGCAAGAATTTCACAAGAGCAGTTTATGTGGATGAGCATACCGCAGAACTGACAGACTGGGGGATTACGTTGTGTACAGAGCAAAGAAATATCCCAGAAAATATCAACTATATCGGTTATCGTGCGCATGATTTTGTTCCGATCTGGGGAGAAGGTGGAAAGAATCAGATTCCATTTCTATTAGAGAGTAAGGCAGCACTCCCTTTCGAAGATAATTATTATCTGAAACCTGCAAATGAAACGGCAGATCCGTCTGTGATCTCCTGGTTTGTGCAGAGAGAGAATCAGGAGAAGATCCGGGAAAAAGGAATGCCGGATGCGCTGGAGCTGGTGGAGGAAGAAGTGCTGTTCCTGGAATAGCATCTTCCCATATAGATGATTTTTGAGTGAATCGTTATGTATGTAGTCACTGATAAATACGGAAAAGGAGGAGCAAAATGAAATCAGTACAGAATGATATGACTGTTGGAAGCCCAATGAAGATGATCTTAAGTTTTACATTTCCAATCTTTCTGGGAAATGTTTTCCAGCAGTTTTATAATATGGCGGATGCTGTGATCGTAGGTAAGTTCGTTGGAACGAAAGCGCTTGCAGCAGTTGGAAGCACAGGAACAATCATGTTTCTGATCTATGGATTTGTAGTTGGAATGACAGCCGGATTTACTGTTCTCACAGCACAGAAGTTTGGCGCAGGAGATATGCAGGGGATGCGGCGCACCGTTGCGGGGGCAGGAATCCTTTCGTTGTTGGTCGGTCTGTTTCTTACGGTTACCTTTATGTTATTTATGAAACCACTTTTGCATCTGATGAATACTCCGTCTGATATCTTTGCAGATGCATATAAGTATATTATGATCGTCAGCGGAGGAATCCTGGCGCAGATGCTTTATAACTTGTTATCCAGTATTTTAAGAGCATTAGGAAACAGTAAGATTCCATTGTACTTTCTGATTATCAGTGCGTTGCTGAATATCGTGTTGGATCTGGTTTTAATCATTGTATTTCAGATGGGCGCACCGGGTGCGGCAATCGCGACGGTAGTAGCACAGGGCATATCAGGTGTACTTTGTCTTATTTATATTATGTGGAAGATTCCGCTTCTTCATCTGAAAAAGGAAGACTGGCATGTTGGCGGGCAGATTTGCGCGATCCAGTTAAAGATCGGACTTCCGATGGCATTGCAATATTCTATCACGGCAATTGGAACTATGATGGTTCAGTCTGCCCTGAATATTTTGGGATCTACGCTTGTGGCGGCATTTACTGCGGCAAGTAAGATTGAGCAGGTTGTGACACAGGCATATGTAGCGATGGGAACAACAATGGCAACTTACGGAGCCCAGAATATCGGAGCCGGAAATGTACCAAGAATCCGTCAAGGTTTCAAGGCGTGTACGATTCTTGGTATCGGTTACTCTCTGGTAGCAGCAACATTTATCATGACAGTAGGAAAATACATGACCTATCTGTTTGTCTCAGAGGATGTAGATATTATCATGAGTTCTGTGGATATCTATCTGAAATGTATCGGACTTTTCTTCATTCCGCTTGCAATTGTGAATATCTACAGAAATGGAATCCAGGGACTCGGATACGGACTGCTGCCAATGATGGCCGGTGTTGCTGAGCTGATCGGAAGAGGTGTGGTAGCGCGGATTGCAGCAAGAGAGAGAAGTTATCTTGGTGTTTGCCTGGCCAGCCCGGCTGCATGGGTGCTGGCAGGAGGCCTCCTGATCGCGATGTATTATTATATTATGAATGTTCATATGAAGAAGATGTTTGGGGATTATAATCAGAAGGTCTGATTATTCACAATGTGCATTGCATCGCGGCTCGCATTCAACCATTTGGATTTCTCAGTTTCAAAGCGTTCGAAAAGCCAGGCAATGGCTTCGTCCATCCCTTCATCGGAGAGCGGAAATGTCTTTTGTTCTTTCTCTTCTTCCGGTGTATCTTCAAAGCACCACGGTTCTGGATAAATGAATACGGTGAAGGTTGTGCTGCTTTTTCCGTCATCTCCGCGAAAGAAATAGCGCATTCCGTGATGTGTACCTGAAAATGGTTCTTTCTTAAGTCCCCCGTAAGGAATCAGTTTTTTATCAATCATAGTAATACAATGTCCTTTCGAAAAAAGTAATTTGTTTTGTTATTGCGTTTTTGAAAAAAGGAAGCCAGAAGTCTGGCTTCCTTTTTATTATAGTGGAATGCGTTTTCTTCTGCAAGAAATGATTTATTCCATAGCTTTTTTGGCAAATTCAGTTGTGACAAGTTTTTCATAAGGAGCGCGTGAATCCAGTTCACCGGCACTTTCCAGAATATCCTGAAGCAGCTCGAAACTCTCTTTTTCAAATATAAGATCTGCTTTCCAGGTGTCCTGTGTATAATAACGGTTTACAATCGCTGTGATGGTTTTAAGATCTGTTTCAGGAAATTGAGGGGCAATCACGGAAGCAATCTCCTCTGGCGTGTGAATCTGAACAAAATCCATACCTTTTTGAAGCGCATTTGTAAAGGATTGGATAATCTCAGGATGTTTGTCGAGATAGCTCTTCTTTGCGCTGTAGGCAGTGTAAGGAACATAGCCGCTGTCAGTACCAAGTGAGGCTACAACATATCCTTTTCCTTCCATTTCCAAAGCGGTTGCACTTGGCTCGAATTCAACAGTAAAGTCTCCACTTCCCTCTGAAAAGGCGGCAGCAGTGGAACCAAAATCAATTCCCTGGTTGATGTTGAGGTCTGTTTGTGGATCAATTCCATTTTTCTTTAAAATATATTCAAATACCATTTCCGGCATACCACCTTTTCTACCACCAAGAACATCTTTCCCCTTTAAATCAGTCCACTTAAAATCTTTCATCTCTTCTCTGGCAACAAGAAAATTACCGGCGCGCTGAGTCAGTTGGGCAAAGTTGACAACAGAATCGTTAGCACCTTCGTTATATGTGTAGATGGATGCTTCTGATCCCATGAATCCAATATCAGCTTCACCGGAGATGACAGCAGTCATTGTCTTGTCGGCTCCAAAACCAGTTACGAGAGTGAGTTCAATTCCCTCCTCTTCAAAATATCCATTTTCAATGGCAACATACATAGGGGCATAGAAGATAGAATGGGCTACCTCGTTCAATGTCACAGAGACAGGAGCAGAACTGGTATCTGATTTGGTTGTGTTGGAGCCGGTTTCTGTTGTGTCGATTTTGGAATTTGCATCATTATCTTTGGAAGAATCAGAACCGCAGGCTGATAACAGTCCAACAGTCAGAGCAGAAGCGAGTATTACGGAAATCAATTTCTTTTTCATAAATCCTCCAGAGTGATATAAGATTCTCGTTTAAAATATGCAAGAAAAGAGAATATGTGTCAAATTCTACTCCAAAGGGGTGTTCATTTTGGGAAATATCCTTTATGCTTAGTGTAAACAGAAAGTAGGTGAAATGTATGGATCTTGTTAAAATTGGAAAATATATTGCAGGGAAACGGAAAGCCCTGGGAATGACGCAGAAACAGCTTGCAGAAAAATTAAATATGAGTGACAAATCAGTATCAAAATGGGAACGAGGCATTTGCTTACCTGATGTGTCGGTTTATATGGAACTATGTGAGATATTGGGAATCAGCATAAATGAATTTCTTGCAGGGGAGGATATTGACGCAGAAAATGTAGAAAAAAAGTCAGAAGACAACATTATACAAGTTACGAAAGACAGTAAAAAGAAACAGAAAAATTTAAAGAGCATTTTAGCAGTGGTAACGACATTTGCAGTAATCATGGTTCTGTTTTTAGGAACTGTTTTCGTTCATAAGATGATGCAGCCGAAGAATTATATTACAGCAGTTGACCGGACAAGTGCAGAAATGAAAACCGCAGAATTATTGTCGGGAGCAGATGGGGCATATCTTTTTAATTTTTATGCAAAAGAAGAGTATAAGACATTGACAATTTATTTGTCAGAGTATCAGGCGGGAGAATTGATTAATAAAAGTAAAGTGGCAGATTTGGACTATGATGGGATCGAATCGGCTAAAAGAGGTGTGATTGCTGTGATACCGGATTTTGAATTGTTTCGAGTGAAATTGATCATAGCAGACGATTATTCCAAATGTTCTACAGATTTTCCGATTCTGGAAAATGTAGAAAACAGAGAATATTATGGAAGAAGTGCGACACAAGTGGAAGGTGAAGTTCCGATTCAGCGGGATACAGAACAGGGTCTGATGGCATTGATTTACGGAGAAGATGGATTGGAAGCAATTCCGGTAAAAGAAATGGAGCAGGGAAATTTTAGGGAGAAGAATGATTATGTCTATTATCTGTCCTTCCGGTTTGAAAAATAATTACGTAAATGAAAATATGAGAGGTAAGATGAGATGAAAACAAGAGAAGAAGCTGCTGCCTATGGATTAACTTTCCCGGACAGCTATGAAGACAGGCCTTTTAAAGACCAACGATGGCAGGTGATCCGTGTAAAGCCGGGGAAAAAGATATTTTTGTGGATTTACGAAAAAGACGAATTGATCCATTTGAATGTAAAGACGGATCCGAGATGGAGGGATTTCTGGCGTGCAGCGTATCCATCGGTAATTCCTGGATATCATCAGAATAAAGAGCATTGGAACACAATTATTCTGGATGGATCTGTTCCGGACAAGGATATTGAACGGATGATCGGTGAGAGCTATGATCTTGTGACAGACAGTCCTACAAAAAGAATTTATGAAGCTGTAAAACGGATTCCAAAAGGGCATGTGGCAACTTATAGACAGGTTGCGAAGATGGCAGGAAATGAAAAGATGTCAAGAGCAGTTGGAAATGCGCTTCATAAGAATCCAGATCCAGATCACATTCCATGTTTCCGTGTTGTGAATGCGAAAGGCGAGCTTGCCGGAGCATTTGCATTTGGCGGAGCAGATGTACAGGCAGAGCTTTTGAGAGAAGACGGTGTGGAAGTAGTAGATGGAAAGGTTGATCTGACAAAGTATCAGATGGTGGATCTGATGGAAGAGTAAGATAGTACTGTTTCTTTGGGGAAAGATAGTGTATAATACTTACGAGTGATTGCTGTTCGCAAAGTACTGCGAACAGCATCTTTGTATAGTGCAAAGAGCAGGAAAGAATACATCATTATGGTTTCGCTTTTGAAGGCAAAAAAGTCCTGATCGGATAAGAAATGGAGAAATGAATGAAAATTAAGAAAGTGGCAGTCCTCGGTGCCGGAGCAGTAGGCTCTTATGTAATCTGGGGATTATCGAGCAGAAATGACATAGAGCTTGGAGTGATCGCAGAAGGAGAACGAGCAGAGAGACTGAAACAGAATGGATGCACAATTAACGGAAAAATATACCATCCCAAAGTATGGAACCCCGGAGAAACAGACGCTGTCGATTTACTGATTGTTGCATTGAAGTATGGCTCACTTTCGGCGGCATTGGAAAGTATTCAGAAAGCAACCACGGAGAATACTGTAATTATGAGTCTGATGAACGGGGTAGACAGTGAAGAGATTATTGCAGAAAAAGTAGGAGTGGAGCATCTTCTTCCGGCAGTGATCAAGGTCGCTTCACATAAGGAAGAAGATGGCTATCATTTTGATCCTGAGACAACAATCGGAATTATTTTTGGCGAACTTACTGCACCTTACGATAGTGATCGCATCAGGGCAATTGAAGAACTGTTTAAGGATACCGGAATCCATTTCCGGGCGACAGAGTATGCAAGAGAAGAGATGTGGAGCAAGTTTCGGCTGAATGTCTGTAACAATCTGCCACAGGCAATTCTCGGCGCGGGAGTTGGATGTTACCGTGACAGTGTGCATATGAAGGCAATCAGTGATGGACTGAAAGGAGAACTGGAAGCAATTGCGCAGGCGAAAGGAATCGATCTGAGTAAGACTGAGGCGTCTTCCGGGCGTGGAAGTGCAGTACCGCCATCTGCGCGTTATTCTACTTTGCAGGATTTGGATGCAGGAAGACACACAGAGATTGATATGTTTTCAGGTGCACTGATCCGTATGGGAAAGGAACTTGGAATTCCGACACCGTATAATGAGTATACATATCATATGATTAAAGCACTAGAAGAGAAAAATGACGGACGGTTTAATTATACAGGAGATGAAGAACCGACCTGGTCAAAATAATAGAGTGATTCATGACAACAGAAAGGACAATAAGAAAATGAAAGAATTATACGAAGCAATCGAAGCAAAAATTAAAGCAAGTGGTTATCCGAGAGCAATCTCCGGAGAAGATGTATACAATGACATCTGTGATCAGATTGACGGAAAAGAGAATGGAAGTTATGTATTGTTATCCAAGTTCGAAGATGATGTGATTTTTGAGTATCATATCACGATTCAGGATGAAGATTTCAACCTGGGGATTTTGACAATGCGAACACCGGAAGGCGTGTTTGAGACAGATTTTGATGCGGAATAAAAGGATGAATATGTTATGAAGAAAATCAGCAGAGTTTCAACTATAATTAGCGCAATCATGCTACTTACTTACATTATTGTTCTTATCAGCATCTGGAGCAGGATTCCTGATACAGTACCGACACATTTTAATGCAGCAGGAGTGGCAGATAGTTATGGAAGCAAAAGAAACCTTGTATTTGAACCAGTTCTTGCCGCGTTTCTGTTGTTATTCCTCTCATTGATGGAAAGAATTCCGGCAATCTGGAATTTCCCGGTGGCTGTTACAGAAGAGAACAGAGAAAGATTGTATAAGATTGCCATGATAATGATGGGCGGGATTAAGGTTCTGGTTACTGCCCTGCTGATTGATGTTGGAGTCAGCAGTCTTGTGGAAGGATATCCAATCTGGCCGATGTATATGATGCTTGGAGTGATGATAATATTGATTATCGTATCGACTGTGCAGATGGTTCGAGCGAAATAGTGTGGAATAAGAAAACCAATAAAAACCCTCTTGTGCAATATGTTTATCCAAAATCTTAAAAAAATATAAAATTTATATAAAATCCTTCTTGAATTTAGCATGATGAAGTGCTAAACTCTTAACATAAAAACAGAGTGCAATCTATTTATTGATGAGTGCATCTGAATCATAGTTAAGAAAGAAGGAAAGAAAATGAACGGAGTTATAATGATGGTCATTGCCATCGTTGTATTAGGTGGAGGATATCTTTTCTATGGAAGATATCTTGAGAAGAAATGGGGAATTGACCCGAATGCAAAGACTCCTGCTTATGAGCTGGAAGACGGCGTAGATTATGTGCCGGCAGATACGAATATCGTATTTGGTCATCAGTTCGCATCTATCGCAGGAGCAGGCCCGATCAACGGACCAATCCAGGCAGCAATCTTTGGATGGCTTCCGGTTCTTTTATGGATTCTGATCGGAGGTGTTTTCTTCGGAGCAGTGCAGGATTTTGCATCCATGTATGCTTCTGTAAAGAACAAAGGACGTACAATCGGTTATATTATCGAAGAGTATATCGGTAAACTTGGAAAGAAATTATTCCTGTTATTCTGCTGGTTATTCTGTATTCTTGTTGTTGCTGCATTTGCGGATGTAGTTGCAGGAACATTCAACGGATTCGTAGCTGATGACGCAGGAACTGTAAGTAAAGTAGCAGCAAATGGTGCTGTGGCAACAACCTCCATGCTTTTCATTGTAGAAGCCGTAGCACTTGGCTGCATTTTGAAATATGCAAAACTGAATAAATGGGTTAATACAGCAATTGCAATTGTTATGCTTGTCGCAGCGGTAGCACTTGGACTTTATTTTCCAATGTATCTGACAAGAGAGACATGGCATATCCTGATCTTTATTTATATTCTGATTGCCAGTGTCGCACCGGTAACAATGCTGCTTCAGCCACGTGATTACCTGAACAGTTACTTGCTGATCTTTATGATTGCAGCAGCAGTTGTCGGAGTATTTGTAGCAAATCCATCCTGTAACCTGAAAGCTTTTACAAGCTTCAATGTAGATGGAAGTTATATGTTCCCAATTCTGTTTGTAACAATTGCATGTGGAGCTGTATCAGGATTCCATTCACTGGTATCTTCAGGAACTGCTTCTAAGCAGATTAAGAGTGAGAAGAACATGCTCCCTGTATCTTACGGAGCAATGATCATGGAAAGTATGCTTGCTGTAATCGCACTGATCGCAGTTGCTTCCTTCGCTGATGGTGAGGCAGCAGCACAGGGACTGACAACACAGCCACAGATTTTTGCAGGAGCAATCGCAAACTTCCTTGAAGTGATCGGATTACCGCATTCTCTTGTATTTACACTGATCAACCTTGCAGTATCAGCATTTGCACTGACATCACTTGATTCTGTTGCACGTGTCGGAAGACTTTCTTTCCAGGAATTCTTTATCGATGATGACACAGATATGGATAATCTGCCATTGTACAAGAAAGTAGCAACCAATAAATATTTCTCAACAGTTATTACACTGGTACTTGCATACTTACTTGCAAAGGTTGGATATGCAGAAATCTGGCCACTGTTTGGATCAGCAAACCAGCTTCTGTCAGTACTTGCACTGATTGCATGTGCAGTATTCCTTAAGAAGACAAAACGCCAGGGAGCAATGCTCTGGATTCCAATGGTCTTTATGATGGCAGTAACATTTACAGCACTTGGAATGACAATCTGTAAACTGGGAGGTCAGTTTATGACAATAGGTCTGAGCCTTGGAAATACATTACAGCTGATCTTTGCAGTACTGCTTCTTATCCTTGGAGTAATCGTAGCAATTCAGGGAATTAAAAAGCTTACAGAGAAGAAAGAAGCTCAGGCAGATAAAGTTGAGGAGACAACCATTCTGGAATAAGCAGAATAGTTAATAAAGAGTAAGAGACAAGATCTTCATGCAGACTTAAAATGTTTGGCATGAAGATCTTTTTTCTAGTTCTATTTAATTGTACTCAAATAGAAACAGGTTAAAGTATAGAAATTTTACATTCGCCGGGTGTATACTAAGTCGTAATGTAAAAAGACAATCTAAGTAGTAACAAGATCAGGGGGAGTATAAATGAACGCGAACATAAATCAACAACATATGTTCAGCAACAAGATGATCCGTGCTCTTTTAGTACCAATCATACTGGAACAGTTATTGAATTCCATCATGGGTACCGCGGATACGATGATGGTTAGTAATGTGGGATCAGCGGCAATTTCAGCGGTATCACTGGTGGATTCTATTAATATATTAGTAATCCAGGCATTTTCAGCATTAGCAGCCGGAGGTGCGATCGTCTGCGCCCAGTACATTGGACAGGGGAATAAAGAACGGGCAAATGAGTCTGCACGACAGGTACTATTTATCATCACTCTTATATCAGTAGCTGTCAGCGCATTTTGTCTTATTTTTCAGAAACCGTTACTTCACCTGATTTTTGGAGCAGTTGAAGCAGATGTTATGAGAGCATCTGAAATCTATTTCTTCTACACTGCATTATCATTTCCGTTTATTGCGGCGTATGATGCAGCGGCATCGATCTTCAGGGCACAGGAGAACACGAGAGATCCGATGCTCATCTCAATGGTATCAAACGTGATGAATATTGTCGGAAATGCAATTATGATCTGGGGCTTCCATATGGGAGTCGCGGGAGCTGCACTGGCAACTTTGATTTCACGTATTTTCTGTGCGGTTGTAGTATTGGCAGAGCTTCGTCTGGATCGTC
>OLCR01000237.1_pt1 | contig 10766 bp, 9 predicted proteins | sample 1601901 | NCBI WGS metagenome assembly OLCR01 (sample SAMN02674597, study PRJEB24791) | human gut metagenome, SKBSTL013 | isolation source: stool | host: Homo sapiens | place: USA
TAAATCCTGCCGACGTTCCCGTGAGGAAGCCGGCAGGGAATACGTTTTATCCTTTATCCTCCGTGACGGTGAGGGAGACCCGGTACTGCTTGCCGCTGCGGTAAACCACAGCCTCCACCGTATCGCCGATGTCCAGATTGTAGACCGCGCCGTTCAGGGCGTCCATAGTTGTCACGTTGGTTCCGTTGATGCTGATGAGGATGTCGCCCTCCTCGATGCCCTTGGCGGCGGCGTCGCTGGCGCGGTTAACGCCGGTGATATACAGGCCGGCGGGAAGCCGGTAATAATACTGGTCGAAGGAGGACAGGGGTTCCCCTTCCAGTCCCAGGGTCGGCCTGCCGGAGACATAGCCCTGGGAGATCAGCTGCTCGGCCACCTCCTTCACGGTGGAGCTGGGAATGGCAAAGCCTAGACCCTCCACACCGGCGGAGTCGGTGAACGCGCCGATCTTCATGGTGTTGATGCCGATGACCTGGCCGTATTCGTTGATCAGGGGGCCGCCGGAGTTGCCGTTGTTCAGGGCGGCGCTGGTCTGCAGCAGGGTCATGGTCTTGCCGTCCACCTCCACGGCGCGGTTGACGGCGGAAATGATGCCGTTGGTCATGGTGCCCCGCAGCTCCACCCCCAGGGGGTTGCCGATGGCATAGGCGGTGTCGCCCACCTGCACCAGGTCGGAGTTGCCGAACTCGGCGGCGGGCAGGGGATTCTGGGGATCGGCCTTCAGAACGGCCAGGTCCTCCTCCTCGTCAAAGCCCACCAGGTTCACCTCATAGGTGACGCCGGTGTCCAGGGCCACCCAGCAGCTCTTGCCGCCGGAGATCACATGGGCGTTGGTGATGATATACCCGTCGGAGGTCATGATGACGCCGGTGCCGATGGAGGCCCCCTCCGACTGCTCGGACACCACCGTGACCACGGAGGGGTTCACCTTGGCATATACCTCCTGGGCCGTCAGGGGCTGGCCCTGGGGGTCCCGGCAGGCCAGGCGGACGCCGGGGTCTCCCTGAATCCGGGGAATGCTGGTGGCCTTGCTGCCGAAGATGTCCACAATGCTGCTGGGGTTGTCGCCGTCGCCGTCGGGCAGGGGCCGATGCTGTCCGCTGCCGCTGCTGCCGCCCAGTATGGCCGCCAGCACCACCGCCGCCACCGTCACCGCCAGCACGGCCAGGGAGATCCACAGCCACAGACGGCTGCGGCGCTTCTCCTTTTTGGCGGCCTGCTGCCAGACGTTCTGGGGCATGGGGTCCCGCTGGACGTAGTAGCTGACCACCTCCCGGCCCTGGGGCTCCTTGGGAATGTACCAGGAGACTACCTCCTTCGGTTCCTCCGGGGCCGCTTCCGGGGTCTCCGGCAGGTCCGGATTTTCCGGAGTTTCCGGGCAGATATCCTTGTTTTCGTCTGTCATAGCAAAAGTTCCTCTCATGTATTGCGCATGGGGTGGGCCAGCTGCACGGTGAAGCTGAAGGAGGTGACGCCGTTTTCGCTGGTGACGGTGATCTTCTCCTTATGCTGGGACAGGATGGTTTTCACCACGTACAGGCCCAGCCCGTAGCCGTCCTTGTCCTCGCTGCGGGATTTGTCGGATTTGTGGAAGCGCTCGAACAGCAGGGGAATCTCCTCCGCCGGAATGGTGTGGCCGGTGTTGCGCACGGTGACCACCGCCTTGTCGCCGCCGGTCTCCGTCAGCCCCAGGTACAGGGTGGACCCGGGGGCGGCGAACTTGGCGGCGTTTTCCAGCAGGTTATAGATCACCTGGGTGATCAGGTCGTTGACCCCCTGGACCATGACGGAATCCTCGGGGATGTCCGCCTCCACGTCCAGGCCCCGGTCGGTGATCTTCTGCTCCATGGACAGCAGGGCCAGGCGCATACTCTCGCACAGGTCGAAGTCCTCCTTCTTCATGTCCTGCTGGGACTGGATCTGGGAGATATCCAGCATCCGGCGGACCAGGCGGCTGAGCCGGCGGCTTTCGTCGGAGATGATCTGGAGATATTTCCGTTCCTTCTCCGGGGGAATGGTGCCGTCCAGGATGCCGTCGGTATATCCGGCGATGGTGGTCATGGGGGTTTTCAGCTCGTGGGAGATGTTGGCGATGAACTCGCTTCGCTGGCGCTCGGTTTCCGCCAGGGAGTCGGCCATGTTGTTGAAGGACGCCGCCAGCTCGCCGATCTCGTCGCTGCGGCCGGTGTCCTGCATGCGCACGTCGAAGTTTCCGGCGGCATAGGACCGGGTGGCCTGGACCATCTCCCGGATGGGCTGAATCTGGCGCATGGAGGTCAGGGAGCTGGCCACAAAGGAGATCAGCAGGATGATGGCCGAGGTCATGAAGAACAGGCCGATGAAGGAGCGCCACATGCTCATCAGGGACCGGGCGTCCATCACCGCCAGGACCATGCCCACGGTGCCGCCGTCCTCCTGGGCGACGGGCACCGCCACCACGAACTGCCGGATGTCGTATGCGCCGCCGATGCTGCTGCGGCCCTGGTAAAAGCCCTTGTCCCCGAAAACGGCGTCCTGAATCTCCTGGGGTACGGACACCACCTGGCCTCCCAGCCGCTGGTCGGAGGTCAGCAGGGCGTAGCCCTGGTCGTTGCACAGGAGAAAGTCCGCCTTGGTAAGCCCGGCGGCCAGGGCGATGAGATTCTGCAGGCTGGGGCTGGCGGTCTGCCCGCCGGAGGCCAGATAGTCCCCGGACATGTTGGCAATGAGCTCCGCGTGCTGGCGCATTTCGCTGCGCCGCTCGGACACGGTGTCGTTATAGCTCAGGGCGTAAAACGACACGCCCAGCAGCAAAAGCGTCAGCAGCACCATGCCCGCCGTCAGCAGGAACTGCTGCCAATAGAGACTGTCGAACCGGCGGCGGAACCGGGTGATCTTTTCCTGGCTCATTTCACTTCAAACTTATAGCCCACGCCCCACACGGTTTTCAGCTCCCACTGGTCGGACACACCCTCCACCTTTTCCCGCAGGCGCTTGATGTGCACGTCCACGGTGCGGGAGTCGCCGAAATAGTCGAAGCCCCACACCTCGTCCAGCAGCTGGTTGCGGGTATACACCCGGTTGGGGGTGGAGGCCAGGTGATACAGAAGCTCCAGCTCCTTGGGGGGCGTGTCGATCTTCCTGCCGTCCACCAGCAGCTCATAGCTGTCCAGGTCGATGACCAGCTTGTCGAAGGTCAGGCGCTTTTTGGTGTCGTCGGGAATTTCGCTGCGGCGGAGCACCGCGTTGATGCGGGCCATCAGCTCCTTCATCTCGAAGGGCTTGACCAGATAGTCGTCGGCCCCCATTTCCAGGCCGGTGATCCGGTCGTTGACCTCGCTTTTGGCGGTGAGCATGATGATGGGGGTCTTGGCCTTTTCCCGGATGTGGGCGCACACGGCCCAGCCGTCCATCACCGGCAGCATGATGTCCAGCAGCACCATGTCCGGGGCCTCCCGGTCAAATTCCTCCACGGCCTTGCCGCCGTCGTAGGCGATGCGGACGTCGAACCCCTCTTTTTCCAGGTACATGCGGATCAGGTCGGAGATATTGCGGTCGTCCTCGACCACCAGAATGTTGCGTGCCATGCGCTTTGCCTCCCACTTGTGAGTATCGTTGGTGTTTTTCTTTATTATACCGCCCCGGCCGGGACTTTCCTGAACTTTCTGTAAATTCAGACATACCAGATAGGACAGTATACCACAAAAATCCGGGTTTGTATAGATTTTCGGGGGCTTGAGACTGTCGAAAAAGTCTTTTTTGACAAGCTGAAGCCCCCGGCCGGGGCCGGAGGCTTGGAAAAATCCTTATTCGGCGCTTTTGCGCTTGGTCTTGCCGTAGCCATAGCCGTAGCCGTAGCCATACCCATAACCGTAGCCGTAGCCATAGCCGGAGGAGGAGCCCCGGACGTTGGCGGCGCAGTTGAACACAAAGCCGGCCATCCGGGCGTCGGCCCCGGCCAGGGCCTGGATGCCCTCGAAGATCTGGGTGGTGGCGGCGAAATCCTCCCGGATGACGTAGATCACCCGGTCCACATGGCGGCACATGGCCAGGGCGTCGGCCATCATGGCGCAGGGCGGCGTGTCCAGCACGATGTAGTCAAACATGGGGCGCAGGGTGTTTATCAGCGCCTCCAGCTTGTCGTATCGCAGCAGGTTCATGGGGGCGTGGATGGGCTCGCTGCCGGCAAAGACGTACAGGGACGTCTCCTCATAGCGCAGGAAGTGCACCTGGTCCAGGCTGCCGGACAGGCACTGGCCCAGGCCCTCGGAGGGCTTGGTGATGCCCAGCAGGGCCTTGTCGCTGGGGCCCCGGAGGTCGCCGTCGATCAGCAGGACCTTTTTTCCCTCCCGGGCCAGGGACAGGGCCAGGTTCACGGACACGGAGCTTTTCCCCTCGGAGGGGATGGAGCTTGTGACCATGATGACCTTGTCCTCGTCCTTCAGCTGCCGCAGCAGCTTCAGCCGCAGCAGGCGATACGCCTCGCAGAAGGCGCTGTCGGTCTGCATGCGGGTGATCAGCAGCCCCTGCTGGGGGCCGTTTTTCCGGCGCTTGGGGGCCGTGCGGGGGATGGAGGCCAGGGCCGTCAGGCTTACCAGGCGCTTGACGTCGCCGGTGGAGGACACCGTCCGCCGCAGGGCGGCGGCCACGATGAGCACCGCCAGCGCCAGCACCACGCCCAGGGCCGCGCCCTTGACGGCGCTGCGCACCCAGGGATCGGCGTTATACGGCGTGTCGGGCAGGGAGGGCTCCTGGTTCACCACCAGCTGCGTTTCGCCCAGGACCAGGCGGTTCACCTGGGGATACACGTCGATGACGGCGCAGAGGATGTCATAGGCGTCCTGGGGGCTGGGGCTTTCCACTGTCAGGACGAAGAAGCTGGTGTCCTTGATGGCGGAGGAGGAGATGACGCCGTTGAGATAGGTGACGCCCAGTCGCTGGAGCAGCAGCTCCTGCATGCGGTCGGAGGTCAGCAGATAGGGGAAGGTGTCCGCCACCTGCTGGGCGGCGGACTTGTTGTAATACTGGCTGTAGCCGGAGAGGTCGGTGCCGCCCACAAAGCTGAGGTTCACGGAGAACACCGCCTCGGAGCGGTACATGGGGCGGAAGCTGCGGTGGCCGCGCCAGCCCATCAGGGCGGCGCACAGCACCACCAGGGCCAGGCACACCGGCCACAGGCGCGTCAGCGCCCGGCCCATCCGCCGCAGCAGGACGGACAGGTCGATGGGCTGGACCTCGGTATTGGTATGGGTCGTATGTTGTTCCATAGTGCGCCTCACTGCGTCTTACGAGCGGAGTGCTGCCCGTAGCCGTATTTGTCGTATTTCTTGCCATAGCCGTATCCATAGCCGGAGGACCAGGCGGCCAGATGGGCCATATCGTTGAGGATGCAGCCCAGAAACTCCGCCTTACCGGCCCGCAGAGCGTCGATGGCGTCGTTGATCTCCGGCGCGGGGACGGTGTCCTGCCGCACCACCAGCACCGACGCATCGGACAGGTCCGACAGAAGCTCACTGTCGGAGAAGAAGCCCAGAGGCGGGGAGTCGATGATAACGTAGTCATACCGCTCCCGGGCCAGAGCCACCACCTTGGCCAGCTGGTCCGAGGCCAGCAGCTCGATGACGTCGGTATAGGACTTGGTGCTCAGCAGGGAGTGTAGCCCCGTGGCGGGGTCCGTGACGGCGGCGGCCAGGATCTTCTCCGGGGCGGCGGACTCCGTCAGCAGGGTGCCCAGCTCGTTTTTCTGCTTCACGGACAGGCCCAGCATCTCGCTTTGCACCGGGCGGCGCAGGTCCAGGTCGATGAACAGCACGTTCACCCCCCGGGAGGCCAGGGAGATGGCGGTGTTGGCGGCCAGGGTGGACTTGCCCTCCGCCGCGGACACGCTGGAAAACAGGAATACCCGGCGGCCCTTGGCATGCTCATGCTGGAACTTTTCGGCGATGCGGTGGATGGATTCGGTAAAGGCGAAGCTGATGGCCGGGGAGGAGATGTTCAGGTTCCGGCGCAGGCGCTTGCCGCCCCGGCGGGCCCGGCGCTCCCGGCGGCGGTCGTCGAACCAGCCCAGGAGCTTCCGGGTTCGGCGGCCCTCGTGGGGCACGGTGGAGATGATTTTGGCGTCCAGGTCGCTGCGGGCGCCCTCCTGGGTCTGCACCGTGCCGCTGCTGACGCTGGCCCAGGCAACGCCCAGGGCGGTAAGCGCCGCACCGGCGATGGCGGCCATCAGGCAGATCCTGGGCACGTTATAGCTGCGGGAGGGGGCCACGGACAGGCTGGGGGAGTTAAGCTGGGACAGCACCGCCGTGGAGGACACATGGGCCGACAGGGACCCGTAGTTATCGGACACGGCCTTGAGCAGCACCAGGGCCTGACGGGGGGTGTCGGCGGTGACGGTGACCCGGATGAGGTTGGTCTCCCCCAGCTGCTGGGCGGAAACGGTGCCGTTCAGGGGCATGCCCAGATTCTGCTCCATGGTCTGGCGCAGGACCCGGCTCTGCAGCAGCTGGGAATAGGAGGCAGCCACATCGGCGGCGGCGGTGATATTCGTATAGTACAGGTTGCTGGTGCGGGTGGTGACGGAGAAGGTGGTGGAGCTGGTATACTGCTGGGTCACGAAGCACGTCAGCACGATCCACGCCGCCATGGCGCAGGTGAGGGCCGCCAGCAGCAGCATCCACAGCTGCCGCGCCAGCGCCCGCAGGATGCAGAGGGGCTCGATATGGGACCATTGCAGGCCCTGATTGTTTTCATCCATGACGATCCCTCCTTTATTCCACCACCACCGCCAGATAGACGGTATAGCTCTGGCCCTGGGCGGTGACGCTGTAACCCACATGATACGTTCCGGGGACGGACGTGTCCACCGGGGACTCGATGCTGACCTGTCCGGCGGACAGGGCCGTTCCGTCGGGGGCGGTGACGCTCTGGATATACCCGGAGGCATCAAAGGCCGATCCCCGGGGCAGGTACACCAGATAGTCCGACAGGGTGATCAGCTGCGGCCCGCCGACGGTGATGACCACCTTCAGCGGCAGCACCACCGAGTTGCCTAGGCGGCTGTCCACCTGAGCGGTGACGCTGTATACCCCGGGCTGGCTGTTGATGACGTTCTGGGAGGTGATGCGGATGCCGCTGCTGATGTCGCCGTCCAGCACGTCCGAGGCGGTGAGCCGGTCCAGCAGGGTCACGGTCTGGCCCAGGGGATACACCAGGGGCCGGGACAGCGCAAAGCGGGGGGCCTGGTAGTCCGTGTAGCGGACGGTGCGGGTGACGGTGGCCATGTTGTTGGCAGAGTCGAACACGATATAGGTCACCTGGGCGCTGCTGTCAGCCAGGGCCGGGGTCACGCCCTTGATGAGGATCTGGTCCGTCAGGTCACCGTCCCGGTCGTCGGAGGCCATGACGCCCTGCAAAAGGGCCTCCTCCCCGGCGGTGACGCTGACGTCGATGGAGTCGCTGGAGCAGGTGATCACCGGGGGCGTCACGTCCACGGTGAGGCGGCGATAGATCCGCAGGCCGCAGAAGGCCAGCAGGGTCAGGATAAACAGCGCGAGGATCACGCGCTGCATTTTGCGGATGGCTCTCATAGCTCGTCCTCCCTTGGAGAAGAAATAGGCCGGTCCGCCCCCACCATGGGGCGGTCCTCTAAAATACGGCGGGGGTTCTCCTCCAGCAGCAGCCGGGGGCAGTCCGGGGAAAAATCATCGGCCAGTGTGCTGCACAGCAGGCCCATATGGGTGGTGCGGACGGTGGGGCGGTGGGCATCGCTGGCGGCGGCGTGGGCCAGCCCGTGCTCCAGCAGCCACAGGGCGGTATCCTGTGCCCGGCGGCCCAGACGGCCCAGAACGCTGCCCTTGTTCAGCTGGATGACAATGCCCCGCCGGAACCAGCCCTCAAGCCGCGCGGGGTCGCGCTGGACGGCATTGTACCGCTCCGGATGGGCGGCCACGGGAACCAGGCCCCGGTGGCGGATGTCCCGGAAGCACTGCTCCATAAACTCCGCGGACTCGTCAAAATAAAATTCCACCAGCAGATACCGGCTCCCGCCCAGGGTCTGGAGCTGCCGCTGGTCCAGCAGCCGGGGCAGCTCCGGAGTGCAGAACACCTCGGCCCCCGGGTGGATGCGCAGAGGGATGCCCTCCTGCTCCAGGGCCTGCTGCAGCCGGGAGAAGGCCGTGCGCAGGGAGGCGGAGCGGTAATTCTTGGGCCCGTTCCCCGGCAGATTGCAATGGGGCGTGGCGATGATGTCCGTGACGCCGGAATCCGCCGCCATCCGGGCCATCTCCAGCGAGTCCTCCATGGACGGGGCCCCATCGTCCACCCCCGGCAGAATGTGACAATGGATATCCACCATATCCGGTCCCTCCCCTCCTGCGAAAGCACAATACGCGAAATTATAATCAAGTATAGCACATTCCCCCCGGGTTTTCAAGTCGAAGAAGGGCGAATCCCGCCGGTGGACGGCCCCGGGCGGAAAAATCCCCTCCGGCGGGGCCGGAGGGGTGCGGATATTTGTCTGGCGGGTCAGAACAGATCGGGATACAGGGCCGATACCTGCCGGTACCAGCTTTGATAATCGGACAGGGTGTCGCCGTCCAGGGAGTATACCTGCCATTGGGCGGCGGAGTCGGCGGTGGTCAGGGCCTGCCCCAGGGGGTACTTGCCCCGCTCCAGCTCCGTGGGATAGTACATCCCCGCATAGTCGGAGCCGTCGTCATAGGCGGTGAGGAACAGCAGATAGGGCTTGCCGGTTTCCATAGGCAGATAGCCCCCCTGGGTCCACAGGGCGTCGTCTGCGGTGTAGCACTCCTCGGTGATCACCAGCTGCTCCGGGGCCTGGCCCTTCAGCACCTGGGTCACCTGGCCGGTGGTTCTGGTGTAGCCGGTGGAGACATTGCCGTCGCTGTAGCGGGAGAGGACGTTTTCCTGAGTCTCCGGGGTAAACACCACGATCAGGTCGCTGACCTCCTGCAATTGGGACACCGTTGCCGCCTGGGTCACCCGGTCCGCGGGCAGCCGGTGGATGGTCTGCTGTCTGGCGCCGCAGGCGGTCAGCATCACCAGGGCCAGCGCCAGCAGACAGGAAAGCAGAACTTTTGTGCGTCTCATGGAAAAGCCTCCTTTATATAAGATACCATCATTATACCACACCCGGGGGGGAGCACAATTGGCAAATTGCAGAATTATCCGAACGGAATCTATGCCTTTTCCACAAGAACAGGCGGATATTTTGAACAAAATGTGAATTTACAGCGTGGTCACAAAGCGCCGCAGGCCGTCGTCCAGCAGCTGGGCGGCCCGGTCCCCCTGTCCGGCGGCGATGAGGTCCGTAAAGCGGGCCAGGGTACGCAGGCTCTCCTCCCGGCCTACGGACCGGATGTAGCCGGACCAGAACTCCAGGTTCACCTGCATGAAGGCGTTGAACAGCAGGGGCGTGATGGTGTTGCCGCTTAAAAACGTCACTCCCCGGTGATAGCGGAACAGGGCCTGGGCCAGGGCGGCGGTGTCCGGGGCCTCCTCCGCCTGGCGCTGGAGGGCGCGGAGGGTGTCCAGATCGGCGGCGGTGTGGGACGCGGCCAGGTCCCGCAGGGCCGGGGCCTCCAGATAGTACCGCAGGCGCAGAATGCTGCGGGCGGTTTTCTCGTCGGGAAGGCCCCCGTGATAGTCCATGATGGCCATCAGCGTCTCCAGGCTGCCGGTCTGGGCATAGTCCGCCACGGTGACGCCCCGGCGGGAGGCGATGTCCAGAAAGCCCAGGCGGTGCAGCTCCCGCAGGCCCTCGTGGACCACGGTTTTGCTGATGTGCATGGTGTCGGCCAGCTCCCGCTCCGTGGGCAGCTGGTCCCCGGGCTTCAGCTGCCCGGACAGGATCGCCCCCTCCACCTGCTGGATAAACAGCTCCCGGATAGACGGGGCCACAATGGGACGGAAATCCATGGCATATCCTCCTTCTGGTCCGACCAGGACCATAAAATAGGATACCATAACTTTATAAGAACAGTCAATAGCTTTTTGCCCCGGAAATTGGTATCATTAGGGTGAGTTCATGCAGAAAAATCGCCCTTGAGGCGGAGATAAAGGAGATTTCACATGGGAAAGAACATCAACGGCGACCGGCCCACCGCGTTCCCCCTGGAGCAGGAGAAGCTGCCCTTTACCATCCCCGTGGTGGAGGAGCCCCGGCCCAAGATCGCCAAGCTGGTGGCCATGATCACCGACCGGGTGCCCGCCAAGCTCAAGGGCGTCAAGGGCAACGACCCGGAATACTGGGGCCTGGCGGACCTGGTCAGCGACGAAATGGCGGACGTGGCCCTGAAGATGGGGGTCCGCAAGCCCAAGACCATCGGGCAGCTGATGAAGCTGACCAAGCTGGAGCGGGAACCTTTGCAGAAGCTGCTGGACCAGATGGCCTGGGTGGGCCTGATCGAGTATAACTGGGAGAATCTGGACGGGAAGAACCCCGACCACGAAAAGCGCTATGTTCTGCCCCAGTTCGTCCCCGGCAGCGCCGAGTTCTTCAATATGCGCCGCAGCCAGATGGACGAGCATCCCCAGGTGGCGGCCTTCTTCGAGCGGATGACCTTCCTGCCCCTGGAAAAGATCACCCCCATGGTGCCTCCCGGAGGCGCCGGCATCGGCATGCACGTGATCCCCGTGGAAAAGGCCATCGAGACGGAGAACGAGGCCGTGGGCCTGGAAAAGATCTCCTATTGGCTGCACAAGTACGAGGGCAAGTACGCCAAGAGCATGTGCTCCTGCAGATCGGAAGAGCGTCGTGTAGGGAAAGA